>JACKQG010000861.1_pt1 | contig 42806 bp, 35 predicted proteins | sample 8237621 | NCBI WGS metagenome assembly JACKQG01 (sample SAMN15677084, study PRJNA649215) | marine metagenome | biome: marine; feature: Black Sea; material: saline water; isolation source: suspended particulate matter (SPM) from the Black Sea western gyre | collected 2013-06-09/2013-06-10 | depth... | reverse complement strand
ATCCATTGAAGATGGTTTGGATGAAGACGATTGGGATGCTTGGAAAGATTTAACAGAGAAGATTGGAGATAAAGTTCAGTTAGTTGGAGATGATTTATTTGTAACTAATGTAGAAAGATTAAAAAGAGGAATTGATAATGATATAGCAAACTCTATTTTAATTAAAGTAAATCAAATTGGTACTTTAACAGAAACAATTAATGCTGTAAAAATGGCACAAGAAAATTCCTACACATCAGTAATGAGTCATAGGTCAGGTGAAACAGAAGATACAACAATTGCTGATTTAGCTGTAGCATTAAATTGTGGTCAGATTAAAACTGGTTCTGCTTCCCGTTCAGATAGAATGGCAAAATACAATCAGTTATTAAGAATTGAAGAATATTTAGGAAAAGATTCTATTTATCTTGGGAAAAACTTTATATTCGGCTAATTAAAAAAACAAAGAAATAATGACAAAAAAAGCAGAGTTACATTATGATGGGAAGGTTTATGAACTTCCAATAATTACAGGAGCTGAGAATGAAAAAGCAATTGATATAAGCAAGTTGAGAGGACAATCAGGATTAGTAACTTTAGATAAAGGATTTAAAAATACAGGTTCTTGCGAGAGTGCAATTACATTTTTAAATGGTGAAGAAGGAATTTTAAGATATAGAGGGTATTCCATTGAGGATTTAGCTGAAAAAGCTACTTTTTTGGAGGTTGCTTTTCTATTAATCTATGGCGAATTACCAACTGCTGAGGAGTTAGATAACTTTAAAGAAGATGTCTCCAAACACACATTAGTTCATGAGGATGTTAGGTCTATTTTAGACGGTTTTCCATCAAAATCACATCCAATGGGAGTACTTTCTTCTCTTGTTTCCTCCCTTACTGCCTTTTATCCAAAGTCATTAGACCCTAACCGTTCAGCTGAAGAAGTAAACGGAACAATAATTCGCTTCATTGCAAAACTACCAACTCTTGCAGCTTGGAGTTTTAAAAATAGAATGCGACAACCAGTAATTTATCCTGATAATTCTCTAGATTATTGTGAAAATTTTATCAGAATGATGTTCTCTTTGCCTACTGTTAATTATGAAATAAATCCAGTAGTTGCAGCTGCTCTTAATAAACTTTTGATTTTGCATGCTGATCATGAGCAAAATTGTTCTGCAGCAACAGTTAGAATTGTTGGCTCATCTCATGCTAGTTTATATGCTTCTGTTTCAGCAGGAATTGCTGCACTTTGGGGTCCACTTCATGGTGGTGCTAATCAAGCAGTAATTGAAATGCTTGAAGAAATAAAAGCTGACGGAGGAGATGTAGATAAATATGTTGCTAAAGCAAAAGATAAATCTGATCCTTTCCGTTTAATGGGATTCGGACATAGAGTTTATAAAAACTTTGACCCAAGAGCTACTATTATTAAAAAAGCTGCTGATGATGTTTTGAGTGAGCTTGGAATAGAGGATCCTGTATTGGATATTGCAATGGAATTAGAAAAAGTAGCATTGGAAGATGAGTACTTTAAAGCAAGAGGGTTGTATCCGAATGTTGATTTTTATTCTGGAATTATTTACAGGGCATTAGGAATTCCAACTGATATGTTTACAGTAATGTTTGCATTGGGAAGATTGCCAGGATGGATTGCACAATGGAAAGAAATGAGAGAAAATAACGAACCAATTGGAAGACCAAGACAAGTTTATACAGGTGCTACCCAAAGAAAATATGTTGCTATCGATAAGAGATAATATTTTTAAAGTTTTTGGTGAAAAGTGACTAGTAAAAGAAATCAAAATATATATTTGGTATAAATTAATGCTATTGCCTACACACTAGTGGCTCATAACTTATTTATGTCTTACAAAACCTTACAACAATGTATCTCGGATTTAGAAAAGAAAGGAGAACTCCTAAGACTTTCTGATGAGGTAACCCCTGATTTGGAAATGGCATCTATTCATTTAGATGAATTTGCAAAAGGTGGGAAAGCTATTTTATATGAAAATATAAAGGGAAGTAAATTCAAAGCCGTTTCTAATTTGTTCGGAACTTTAGATAGGAGTAAGTTTATGTTCCGTGATAGTTTGAAACAAGTAAAGAGATTAATTGACTTAAAAACTAATCCTGTTTCAGCTTTAAAAAATCCTATTGAAGCTATTTTTACGGCTCTGCATGGTATTTATGCTATTCCAGTTAAAGTTAGGTTTCCAAGAAAATTTAAAGAAATACAAATTGAGGATTTACCTCAGGTAAAATGTTGGAAAGAGGATGGAGGTGCTTTTATTACTTTGCCTCAAGTTTATTCTGAAGATCCAGAAAATCCTGGAATTATGAACTCTAATTTAGGGATGTATCGCGTTCAACTTTCAGGTAATGACTATGTGCCCAACAAAGAAGTAGGGATGCATTATCAAATCCATAGAGGGATTGGTGTACATCAGAAAAAAGCAAATCAAAAAGGAGAACCTTTAAAGGTATCTATTTTTGTGGGAGGACCACCATCACATACCTTTGCTGCTGTTATGCCTTTGCCAGAGGGAATGTCAGAAATGGCTTTTGCAGGAATTTTAGGAGGTAGGAATTTTAGGTATGCCAAAAAAGATGGCTATACTATTTCTGCAGATGCTGACTTTGTAATTTGTGGAGAGTTACACCAAAATGATGTAAAACCTGAAGGACCATTTGGCGATCATTTGGGTTACTATAGTTTGAAACATGATTTTCCGGTTTTGAAGATTCATAAAGTATATGCTAAAGAAAATGCCATTTGGCCCTTTACAGTTGTAGGTCGTCCACCTCAAGAGGACTCTCAGTTTGGTGCATTAATACATGAAATTAGTGGAAAGGCAATAGAACAAGAAATTCCTGGATTGAAAGCGGTAAATGCAGTGGATGAAGCAGGAGTTCACCCTTTATTGTTGGCGGTGGGAAGTGAAAGATATACTCCATATAACCCAACCAAACAACCCCAAGAGTTATTGACTATTGCCAATCATATTTTAGGAACAGGACAAATGAGTTTAGCGAAATATCTATTTATTTGTGATGATGAGAATGCGCCAAATGTAAATAACGAAAAGGAATATTTTACTCATTTTTTAGAGAGGGTAGACTGGAACAGAGATTTACATTTCCAGACTAAAACTACTATTGATACTTTGGATTATAGCGGAGATGGATTGAATGAAGGATCAAAAGTAGTAATAGCTGCAGCAGGAGAAATCAAAAGAAAACTATCTGAAAGTTTACCAAACATAGATTTACCTAATGAATTTTCTAATCCTAAATTAGTGAGTAATGGAAATTTAGTAGTAGAGGGTACGGGAGAAATAAAAGAGTTGATTGCTAGTTTAGAAAAACAAAATATGGAAGGAATAGCAATGATTACTTTAGTAGATGATGCCACTTTTACAGCTGAAAATTTCTCTAATTGGTTGTGGGTTACTTTTACACGATCCAATCCTGCAAATGATATTTTTGGTTTAAATGCAGAGTTGAAGAACAAACATTTTTCTTGTTCTGTGCCAATTATTGATGCTAGAATAAAGCCACATCATGCTCCTATTTTGGAGCGTTAGTATTTTTGTGTTGAGGCTTCTTAAATTTTCGCTTATTATTCCACTGTTTTTTCTTCTTGTTTTTAGGAAAAATCTTGTATTCAGGACCTTTTTCAAATCCTTTTGGTAAATCTAATTTAGGTACTTCTTTTTCAATTAGTTTTTCAATATCCTTAAAGTTACGAACTTGTTTAGGATTTATAAAAGTAATAGCTTCTCCCGTTCTATCAGCCCTTGCTGTACGCCCAATTCTGTGTACATAATCCTCAGCATCATGGGGTACTTCATAGTTTATTACGAGTTCAATTCCTTTAATATCAATCCCTCTGGACAAAATATCAGTAGCTACTAATATGCGAATTTTCTTATTTTTAAAATCACGAATCGTATCTTCTCTTTGCTCTTGGTCTAATCCTGAGTGCATTTCTGACGCCCTCATTCCTGCTTTGTTAAGTGTAGTTTTTATTTCTTTTACACTCTTTATGCTTGAAGCAAAAATAAGCACATGACTTAAATCCTTTCCTTTAGCTTTCAAAATTTCTCTTACCAGTTTTACTTTCTGATTGTCATGTGTCATGTAAGCATTCTGGGTAAGTCCTTCAGCAGGCTTGGAAATTGCCAAACTAATACTTTCAGGATTTTTCAAAAGTTTGTTTGCTAATTCTCTAATTTTTGGTGGCATGGTAGCCGAAAACAATAAGTTTTGTCTGTCTTTTGGCAGTTTATTTGCAATTTTCATGATGTCATCATAAAACCCCATGTCTAACATTCTATCTGCTTCATCCAAAATAAAATGTTTCACTCCAGAAGTATCAAAATAATTAAAATCTAAATGGGCCATTAATCTTCCTGGAGTACAGATAATAATATCCGCACCATTTACCAAAGCTTGTTTTTGATTGTCGAATTCAACTCCTGTTCCCCCACCATAAATAGGGTAAGATGAGGAATTAGTAAAATAGGAGAATCCCTCAATTTGCATATCAATTTGTTTGGCTAATTCCCTAGTTGGCGCTACAATAATTGTATTTACTTTATTGTTTTGAGCTGTTTTTGTAAGTTTATCTAAAATAGGTAAAACAAAAGCAGCTGTTTTTCCTGTTCCTGTTTGCGCACAGGCAATTAAGTCTTTATTATTTTGAATAATTGGTATTGCTTGTTCTTGTATTGGGGTGGCCTTTTCAAATCCCATTATATCTAGCCCCTCTTGAAGTTCGTTTCCGAACTTAAATTCTGTAAATTTCATTGCGTAAAGATACTAAAAACAATACTTACTTTCTTCAATAAGTTTATCGGCTATATTTCTTCTCATCTGTTTAGGGTTAATTGTATATCCTTTTGTAAATCGTTTTAATCCCATCAAAAGCATTCTTTGCTGGTCCCCTTCTGCAAAAGATAAAATCACTTCTTCTCCCGATTTTTGACAGTTTTTAATAGAAGAATACAAGAATAATTTACTCATATTTATTTTGTGTTGTGTCGCTTCTTCTCCATCTTTACTAGCCAATTTCTCAGCTCTCAAAATTGCAGATTCTGCTGTGTACACTTCAATAACCATATCGGCTAAGTTCATTAATACTTCTTGTTCTCTTTCAATAGTCATAGCATAATGTTGTGCTGCTTTTCCTGCACACATCAATATTGCTTTTTTCAATTTTTTAAGCTGTTCTTTTTCTACTGCAAAAAGTATGCTATCATCTGGCTTGTCAAAGGACGGAATGCTCATTAAATCTTCTGCAACTTTCATGGCTGGTCCCATAATGTCTAACTGCCCTTTCATTGCTTTTTTCAATATCATTCCCACCAATAACATTCTATTGATTTCGTTTGTTCCTTCATAGATACGAGCAATTCTTGCATCACGATATGCAGCTTCCATTGGTGTGTCTGCCGAATAGCCCATTCCTCCATAAATTTGGATTCCTTCATCAGAACAGAATTGTATAGTTTCTGATCCTAATACTTTTACGATAGAACATTCAATTGCGTATTCCTCAATCCCTTTTAAGTGTGCCTCTTGATGATCCACCCCCTCAGCTTCTAATCTTAAAATATTTTTCTCAATATCATTTCCTGATCGGTAAGTTGCGGATTCAATAGCGTAAGTTCTTACGGCCATATCTGCCAACTTATGTTTTATAGCTCCAAATTTTGCAATTGGAATACCAAATTGTATACGCTCATTTGCATAATTAGTGGATAGTCCTATTACTCTTCTACAAGCATCTAATACTGCTGCAGAAAGTTTAATTCTACCTACATTAAGTGCGTTCATAGCAATTTTAAATCCGTTTCCTCTACCTCCTAATAAACTTTCAACTGGGACTTTTACTTGCGTGAAAAATACTTGGCGAGTAGAAGAGGAGTTCAATCCTAGTTTATGTTCTTCTTCCCCTAAAGTGATGCCTTCCATTCCTTTTTCCAAGATGAAACCAGTAATGTTTTTGTCGTCTTCAATTCTTGCAAAAACAATAAATACATCCGCAAAACCTGCATTTGAAATCCACATTTTTTGTCCTGTGATAAGGTAGTGTTTACCATCTTCAGTAAGTACCGCTTTTGTTTTTCCTGAATTTGCGTCCGAACCTGCTCCAGGTTCAGTTAAGCAATAACATCCCATCCACTCACCTGAAGCTAATTTTGGTAAGTATTTTTTTCTTTGCGTGTCATCACCATATAATAAAATTGGTAAAGTTCCAATTCCGGTATGGGCGCCAAATGCTGTAGAAAAGGAACCGTTTGCTCCTGAAATTCTATCACAAATAAGCACTGAAGTGTTGAATGGCATTCCCATTCCTCCGTATTCTGCTGGTACGCTAATTCCCAATAATCCTAGTTCTCCTGCTTTTTTCATGCAGTCCTCCGTTAGTTTGTAGTCTTTCTTTTCAAATCTCTCCCTGTGCGGATCCAATTCTTTTTCTACAAATTCTTTAGTTGCAGATGCCATCATTAACTGGTCTTCTCCAAACTCTTCTGGAATAAATATGTCTTTTGCCTCTTGGTCTTTTATTAAAAATTCTCCTCCTTTTATCATAATTTTATTTGTTTTCTATTTTTGCTATTGCTTTTATTGTTTTTAACATAGAATCAGGAGTTACCGAAATGGTATCTATTCCTTCTTCTACTAAAAATTGTGCGAAATCTGGGTAGTCTGATGGACCTTGACCACAAATCCCAACTTTTGTTTTTGTTTGTTTTGCTACTTTTATAAGATTAGAAATTGAGCGTTTTACTGCAGGATTTCTCTCATCATAAATATGAGCAACTAAGGATGAATCTCTATCCAACCCTAAAGTTAATTGGGTTAAATCGTTTGATCCAATTGAGAAACCATCAATATGTTCGGCAAATTCTTCTGCCATTAAAATATTGGATGGCAACTCTGCCATAAGATAAACTTGCAGTCCATCTTTCCCTCTTTCTAATCCGTATTTTTTCATCACTTTGTACACCTTTTCTAATTCCTCTACTGTACGGCAGAAAGGAATCATAATGGTAACATTGTCTAATCCCATTTTTTCTCTTACCCTTTTGATGGCTTTACATTCCATCCCAAAAGCGTATTTGTATTGCTTAGAATAATAACGAGAAGCACCTCTCCATCCAATCATAGGATTTTCTTCAGTTGGCTCAAAGTAACTTCCTCCTAATAAGTTGTAATATTCGTTTGATTTAAAATCGGATAGTCGTACAATGGCTTGTTTTGGATAAAATGCAGATGCAATTTTTGCTACTCCATAAGATAGTCGTTTGATGAAAAAAGTTTCTTCATCTTTAAATCCTCTTGTTAGTACTCTTATCTTTTCTGATAATTCTTCATCTTCTAATTCTTTATGTTTTAAAAGCGCTAAAGGATGTGCTTGAATGTAGTTGTTGATGATAAATTCCTCTCTAGCAAGTCCTACTCCTGCATTTGGTATTTGTGCAAATTTAAAGGCTAAATCAGGAGAAGCTACATTCAACATAATTGGAGTTTTTGTAGTTGGCAAATTGTCCAATTTTGTCTTCTTCAATTTGAAAGGTACGATCCCTTCATACACTTTTCCGACATCACCTTCTGCACAACTTACCGTAAATTCTTCTCCGTTAAAAAGGACTTCCGTTCCGTTTTCAGTTCCTACAATTGCAGGCACTCCCATCTCTCTGGCAACAATTGCTGCATGACAAGTTCTTCCTCCTTTATTAGTGATAATTGCAGAAGCTTTTTTCATGATTGGTTCCCAATCCGGATCTGTCATTTCGGTAACTAATATATCTCCTTCCTTAAAGTCAGAACCATCAAAACTACCATCTCTACCATCTAGGGAATACATTTTTTGGACTTTTCCTTGTCCTATTTTATCTCCTACTGCAATTCCTGTTAACCTAACTGCTGCACCTGCTGAGTTATCAATTCTATATTCTACTAAATCATTGTCCTTTTTTCTGGAATGAATTGTTTCTGGCCTAGCTTGTACGATAAATAAATCTCCAGAAAGTCCGTCAACTGCCCATTCAGTATCCATTGGGCACCAATGTCCTTTTAACTCGGTGTAATAATCCTCAATAATACAAACCCATTTTGCTAACTGTAAAGCTTGTTTATCTGTAATACAAAATTCATCTTGTTGGGTGTTTCCAACATGAACGGTTTTTACCAATTGACCTGGGTCAGTAGAATAAATCATTTTGTTCTCTTTCTTCCCCATTTTCTTTTCTATAATAGACTCAAAACCATTTTTTAAAGTAGGTTTAAAAATCAAAAACTCATCTGGAGAAACAGTTCCTTGTACTACACTTTCCCCTAGTCCGTACGAACCATTAATTAAAACCACATCCTTAAAACCACTTTCGGTATCTAATGAAAAAGCTACTCCAGAAGAAGCCAAATCGGAACGAACCATTTTCTGTACACACACAGATAAACCAACATCAAAATGATCAAAACCAAAGTTATCTCTGTACGAAATTGCTCTGTCTGTAAATAAAGATGCGAAACAATTTCGTACAGAAGTTAGGATTTGCTCAGGGCCTCTTACATTTAAATAGGTTTCTTGTTGCCCGGCAAAAGAAGCATCTGGCAGGTCTTCAGCTGTTGCAGATGATCGAACAGCTACATCTGTAATATCTGAACCGTATTGTTGGGAGAGTAAAGTATAGCTATTTCTAATTTCTTCTTTTACCTGTCTCGGCCATTTACCATTTCTAATTAATTGCCTAATTTCTAACCCAGTTTTCTTTAAAGAAACCAAATCATCTTTTTTCATTTTTTTGATATGGCGTCTTATTTTTTTATCCAATTTATTATGATTGATAAACTCCCAATAGGCATCTACTGTAAGGGCAAATCCTCCCGGTATGTTAACTCCTAGCTTTCCTAGGTTTTGAATCATTTCCCCAAGTGAGGCATTTTTTCCTCCTACTAATTCAAGGTCGCTTAGCTGTACTTCTGATAAATCTACAATGTACTTGTTTTTCATTTTTTGTGGTTTTTGGTTTTGATTTCGTTTTAGGTTTTTTATAGAATTTCAAATACTCCGGCTGCACCTTGTCCTGCACCTACACACATGGTAACCATTCCGTATTTTTGATTTCTTCTTTTCATTTCATTGATTAGTTGAACGGTTAGTTTTCCTCCTGTACATCCTAGTGGATGTCCTAAGGCAATTGCACCACCATTTACATTTACTATATCTTGGTTCAATCCTAATTCACGAATTACTGCTAAGGATTGTGATGCAAAAGCTTCATTCAATTCAATTTGCTCCATGTCTTCTAACTTTAATCCTGCCTTTTCAAGTGCCATTGGTATTGCTTCAACTGGGCCAATTCCCATATGCTTTGGTTCAACACCTGCTACCGAATAACTCAATAGTTTTGCAATTGGTTTTACCCCTAGTTCATTCACCATTTTTTCTGACATAAGAATTACAAAGGCTGCTCCATCAGAAGTTTGTGATGCATTTGCAGCTGTTACTGTTCCTTCTTGTGCAAAAACTGGTCTTAGTCTTGCTAATCCTTCAGCAGAACCTCCTTTTCTTGGTCCTTCATCTGTATCCACAACATATTCTCTTTCCTGTCTTTTCTCATTTTTATCTAAGTAGGTTTCCTTTATAGTGATAGGAACAATTCCACTTTTAAAATATCCCTTTTCAATAGCATTTAATGCTTTTTGATGGGAGTTGAAAGCAAATTCATCTTGGTCTTTTCTGCTGATATTCCATTTTTTTGCTACTGCTTCTGCAGTAAGTCCCATGTTCCAATACCAATCAGAATTATTTTTTGCTACATCATAATTTGGTATAATTCTCCAGCCTCCAAATGGGATAGGGGACATGCACTCCACACCTCCTGCAATAATACAATCAGCCATTCCACTTTGTATTTTTGCATTTGCAATGGCAATGGTTTCTAATCCTGATGAACAATATCTATTCACGGTCATTCCCGGTACTTTTATGGTGTCTAATCCCATTAAGGAAATCATACGCCCAATATTCAATCCTTGCTCTGCTTCAGGAGTTGCGTTACCGCAAATTACATCATCAATTTTATCTTTATCTAACTCAGGAATGGATGCTACTAAATGTTTAATTACATCTGCAGCCAAATCATCAGGGCGAGTAAATTTAAAAACTCCTTTTCCTGATTTTCCTACTGCTGATCGGTATCCTGCAATAATGTATGTTTCTTGTATTTTCATCTTTTTTTATTTTATCAATTCTATTTTAAAAAATATTTCAAAAACGAGATCCTTCAATTTATTCAGGATGACAAATATTTTTTATCTATTGTCTAATATCTCAAATCTAGTTACTAATTCCTCAATGGTTTTCCTTTCTTTAACATGTGCTCAATTCTCTCTAAAGTTTTTCTTTCTCCACAAAGGGATAAGAATGCTTCTCTTTCTAAGTCTAATAAATATTGCTCAGAAACTAGAGTTGGTGCAGATAAATCTCCACCACAAATTGCATAGGCTAATTTTTCGGACATTAGTTTTTCGTGTTCTGTAATATATCCTGCCGCATGCATACTGTGTGCACCAACCATAAACATTCCTAGTCCATCTTTTCCTAAAACTTTTATCTTTTCAGGTACTGGTTGGCTATACCCTTGGTTTGCTAGGTTAAGTGCTGCAGCTTTTGCATCCGTAATTAGGTTGTTGAAACCAACAGTTACTTTATCTCTATTTTTTAATAATAAATCTAATTCAATTGCTTCTTGTGCTGAGGTAGCAACTTTTGCCATTCCTATATTTAAGTACCTTTCTTTTAGTGTTGGTAGTTGTATGTCTCCAGAAAAATATGCATCAGATGCTCTTTTTGCCATTTCTTTAGTTCCACCACCACCTGGGATAACACCAACTCCCATTTCCACTAAACCGATATAAGTTTCTGCTGATGCTTGTACATGGTCGGCATGTAAAGCTATTTCACAACCACCACCTAAAGTCATTCCGTGTGTTGCAACTACTACAGGAATAGATGAGTTTCTGATTCTTCCGGTTGTGTTTTGGAAAGCACGAACTGCAAAATCAATTTCTTCATATTCTTGTTCAATTGCCATCATGAATATCATAGCAATATTTGCTCCAACTGAAAAGTTAGTTCCTTGGTTGGCGATAACTAATCCTTTGTGATTTTTTTCTGCAATTTCAATAGATTTTTGGATTCCTTCTAAAACTTCCCCTCCTATAGAGTTCATTTTCGTTCTCCATTCCAAGTTTACAATTCCATCACCAATATCCGTAAGGTTACACCCAGAATTACTCCAAATTGTATTGTTTTCACGGATGTGGTCTAACACAATAAAGTTCTCCATACCAGCAACTTTTTCTTGTGCTTTTGATGGAATATTGTAGTAATTTAAAGTCCCATTTTCTGTTGTGTAGAAAGAAGTAGTTCCTGATTTTACCATATCGTAAACCCAAGGAGCTGCTTTGTATCCTGATTCTTCCATTTTAGATAGTGTCTTTTCAACATCTAAAGCATCCCACATTTGGAACGGACCAATTTCCCAACCAAAACCAGCACATAATGCTCTATCAATTTTGTAAAGGTCATCTGTTATTTCTGGTATTCTGTGCGATACATAAGCAAATGCACTATAGAATGATTTACGGTAAAATTCTCCTGCCTTATCTTTTCCTTTTACTAATATTTTTAATCTTTTTAAAAGGTCATCCTCTTGTTTTGCTGCTGCAATGGTTGCAAATTTAGCTCTTTGTTTTGGAGCGTATTCCATAGTGTTGAGGTTTAGTGCCTCAATTATTCTTTTTCCATTTGCGTCTTTTGATTTCTTGTAAAAACCTTGCTTAGTTTTATCTCCTAACCATTTGTTTTCACTCATTTTTGTGATGAACTCTGGTAATTCAAAATTACTTCTGTTTTCATCATTAGGGCAATTTTCATACACTCCATTTGCAACATGAATTAAAGTATCTAATCCTACTAAATCGCAAGTACGGAAAGTTGCCGATTTTGGACGACCAATAATAGGTCCGCTCAATGAATCTACTTCCTCAACCGTTAAGTCTAATTCTTTTACTAAATGGAAAAGGGACATAATGTTTGCTACTCCAATTCTGTTGGCAATAAATGCAGGAGTGTCTTTACAAAGTACCATGTCTTTTCCTAAAAACTTATCTCCATAATGCATTAAGAAATCAATGATGTCAGAAGAAGTTTTAGTGGTTGGAATAATTTCCAATAATTTTAAATATCTTGGAGGATTGAAAAAATGTGTTCCGCAAAAGTGTTTTTGGAAATCTTCTGATCTTCCGTCAATCATACTTTCAATCGGGATTCCTGAAGTGTTAGAAGAAATTAAAGTGCCATCAGTTCTGAATTTTTCTATCTTTTCAAAAACCTGTTTTTTAATGTCAAGTCGTTCCACAACTACTTCAATAACCCAATCTGCATCTGCAATTTTATGCAAATCATCATCCAAGTTTCCAGTTGTAATTCTGCTTACAAACTCCTTGCTATAAATAGGAGATGGTTTGCTTTTTAAAGTGCTTTTTAGTGCATCATTTACAATAGAGTTTCTTATTTTTTTGTCTTGTTTTTGCTCCTGTGTTAAGTCAAAAGGAACAATATCCAAGAGTAAAACTTCCACTCCAATATTTGCGAAATGGCAAGCAATACGCGATCCCATAATTCCGGAACCAACTACTGCTACTTTGTTAATGTGTCTATTTATTTTCATCTATAATTTTATTTATCTTTTTTAGTATTGCAAAGAAGGTTTCCATTTCTTCTTTTTCAAAATGCGATTGTATTTTTTCATTAAATTCTATAACTACTCCTTTGGCAACTTCACGCCAATCCATACCTAAAGGTGTAAGGTGAATTACTGATTTTCGCTTATCATTTGGGTCAGGTTTTCGTTCAATTACACCTGCATCCTCCAATTTGTTAAGCGAACGAGATAGGGAAGTTGCTTCCATTCCCATATTTGGCCCTAGTTGTGTAGAGGGTGTTCCTTCAGATATATCGATATTCAAAATAATCATCCCTAAGGCCATACTTGCCATATATTCGGTGGCAGTACGATTGTACATTTTGGTAATATTGTACCAAGTTTTTCTTATGTTATAGTCTATAGTATCTTCTTGTTCCATAATTCTAATTTTGTGCTAAAATACTAAAAAATACTATGCGTGCATAGTAAATTTACTTTTTATTATGCGTGCACAACAAACTAATTTAAAAAATGTACTTTTAGCACTGTCTGAAAAAAGGAAAAATTACATCCTCACCAAATTAATATTAATAATCATCACTTTTTATTAAATTTGCAAATAATTAAAGCAAGATTATGGCATTTGATATTAACATGATAAAAAAGGTGTACAAAAAGTACCCTAAAGCAGTTGAAGCAGCAAGAAAAGCAACTGGAAAACCTCTAACTCTAGCAGAAAAAATACTTTACACTCACCTTTGGGATGGAGATACAACAAAAGCATTTACAAGAGGAGAAGATTATGTTGATTTTGCACCTGACAGAGTAGCAATGCAAGATGCAACTGCACAAATGGCACTTTTACAGTTCATGCAAGCAGGAAAAGATAAAGTTGCCGTACCATCTACAGCACATGCCGATCATTTAATTCAAGCTAAATTAGGAGCAAGTAAAGATTTACAAGAAGGAATAAACCAGAACAATGAAGTCTTTAACTTCTTAAGCTCTGTTTGTAATAAATACGGAATTGGATTCTGGAAACCAGGAGCAGGAATTATTCATCAAGTAGTTTTAGAGAATTATGCTTTCCCTGGAGGAATGATGATTGGAACAGATTCTCACACAGTAAATGCTGGTGGATTAGGAATGGTAGCAATTGGTGTTGGTGGTGCTGATGCTGTTGATGTAATGGCTGGAATGCCTTGGGAACTAAAATTCCCAAAATTAATTGGAGTAAAACTTACAGGAAATCTTAACGGATGGACTGCACCAAAAGATGTAATATTAAAAGTTGCTGGAATTGTATCTGCTAAAGGTGGTACAGGAGCAATTGTTGAATATTTTGGAGAGGGAGCAATTTCATTATCGGCAACAGGGAAAGGAACTATTTGTAATATGGGTGCTGAAATTGGAGCAACAACCTCAACATTTGGTTATGACGAAAGTATTGAAAGATACTTAAGAGCAACCGATAGAGATGATGTAGCTGATGCAGCAAATGAAATAAAAGAACACTTAACAGGAGATGCTGAAGTTTATGCAAATCCAGAACAATATTTTGATCAAGTAATTGAAATTAATCTTGATGATTTAACACCACATTTAAACGGACCATTTACTCCAGATTTAGCTACTCCTGTATCAGAAATGAATGCAAAAGCAACTAAAAATGACTGGCCTTTAGATATTGAATGGGCATTAATCGGATCCTGTACCAACTCATCATATGAAGATTTAACAAGAGCAGCTTCTATTGTTGAAGATGCGGTAAATAAAGGAATAAAACCAAAAGCAACTTTAGGAATTAATCCAGGTTCAGAGCAAGTTAGATACACAGCAGAAAGAGATGGATTGATAGCTACTTTTAATAAATTTGAATCAACAAAGATATTTACAAATGCGTGCGGCCCATGTATCGGACAATGGGACAGAGAAGGAGCAGAGAAACAAGAAAAAAATTCTATTGTTCATTCCTTCAACAGAAACTTTGCAAAGCGTGCTGATGGAAATCCAAATACTCATGCATTTGTTGGCTCACCAGAAATGGTTGCTGCTATTGCAATTTCAGGAAGATTAGATTTTAACCCTGTAACTGACACGCTTACAAATGAAAATGGTGAAAAAGTTAAATTAGCAGAACCAACAGGACATGAACTTCCTCCAAATGGTTTTGCAGTAGAAGATAATGGCTACCAAGCCCCAGCAGAAGATGGTAGTGGAATTGAAGTTGTTGTAAGCCCTGATTCTAACAGATTACAATTATTGACTCCTTTCAATCCTTGGAATGGAGAAAATATTACTGGAGCAAAACTATTGATAAAAGCAGAAGGAAAATGTACTACCGACCATATCTCTATGGCAGGACCATGGCTAAGATACAGAGGTCATTTAGATAACATTTCTAACAATTGCTTGATTGGTGCTGTAAATGCTTTTGGAGGGAAGACAAATGCTGTAGTAAGTCAGTTAGATGGAAAAACAGATGAAGTGCCAAATGTAGCAAGAGGATACAAAGCTGCAGGAATCACAACTATTGTAGTTGGAGATCATAATTATGGAGAAGGTTCATCAAGAGAACATGCTGCTATGGAACCAAGACACCTTGGAGTAATGGCAGTTATTGTAAAATCATTTGCTCGTATTCACGAAACAAACCTAAAAAAGCAAGGTATGCTAGGGCTTACTTTTGCTAACGAATCCGACTATGATGTAATAAAAGAAGATGACACTTTCAACTTTACAGATTTAAATGCATTTACTGAAGGAAAACAATTAACTTTAGAAGTGGCTCATGCTGACGGAACTACTGACAACATTACGCTTAACCATACTTATAATGAAGCTCAAATCGATTGGTTTAAAGCAGGATCTGCACTGAACTTAATAAGAAAGCAAAACGCTTAATCTTTTAATTGTTCATCTATTATGGTTAAGCACTCCTCAAAACTATGAGGATTATAACCTAAAACCTCTTTGGACTTATCTAAAATAAAACCCGTTTTAGGTGGTCTTCCTGCTGTTTGATTTAAAGTAGCAGTGCTAATTTTATTTAAATTATTTGTTGTATATCCATAGTGTTTTGCAATGCGTTCCACTATTTCATAAATACTCATTATGTCTTTTCCTGAAGCATTAAACACACCAAATGCTTTTTTCTTAGCCGCCAAAATACAAGCATCTGCCAAATCCTCAGCTAAAGTTGGTGCACGGAATTGATCATCAATAATATTAAGAGATTCGCCTTTTGCTAAAGCCCCTTTTGCCCAAAGCACAATATTGCTTTTGCTCAAATTCTCCCCTACGCCAAATACAATTATGGTTCTAAGAATCGTCCACTTTACTGCATGTGCTTGTAATAATTGTTCTGATTTTAGTTTAGATAATCCGTAATAAGAAAGTGGATTTGGCTTATCCTCCTCTTTATAAGGTCCATCTTCTCCATCAAAAATAAAATCAGTTGAAATATGAATAAGGTGAGCATTAATTTTAACACAAGCATCTGCTAAAAACTGAACAGCACTTACATTTAGTGCATCACAGTTCAATTTCTTTTCTTCACATAAATCAACATTTGTCATGGCTGCAGTATTGATTACAACTTCAGGTTTTTGCATTGCAATAATTCTTGCAACAGCTGATTCATCCGTAATATCTAAATCAAAATAAGAATAGCCTTTTTTTTCAGAAACTCTATTTTTACCCTTTGATGTTGCAATTAATTCTACTGAATTATCCACTCTTAATTTGTGTAAGAGTTTTTGTCCGAGCAAACCATTACTTCCAGTAATTAGCACTTTCATATTAATACTCACTAGGTTTTACTAAATACAAAATAAAATAAATCAAAATAGGCGAACCCAATCCAAGTATAACAGCAGCAATAAATAGAATTCTCATTCCTCCAACATCCAACCCAAATTTATCGGCAAGCCAAGCACAAACACCTAAAAATTGTCTTTTGGTCATTATATATTCAAAAATTTATTGAGTTCATTTATTTGCTCAGCTTTTCCTAAAACAAATAATTTAGAGTTAGGGACAAGCTTAGTATCAGCAGATGGATTGATAACAAATTCACCATCTGCAGTTTTAAAACCAACTATCATACAACCCGTTTTATAAGTAGAACTTAACTCTCTAATAGTATTGATATTATCTCCTTTTGGTAATTTATTAAAAGCAATTTCTTCTAAATTAATATGATGAGTACTCCCTACAGAAATCATATCCAAAAACTCAACTACATCAGGGGTAATAACCAAAGATGCCATATGTTCTCCCCCAACTTTATCGGGCATAATAACATTATTTGCACCAGCTACTTTCAATTTATTGTAAGATGTATTTTGTGATGCTCTACTTATAATTGTAAGATTAGGATTTTTTTGTCTAGCAGAAAGAACCACAAAAAGATTATCAGCATCATTTGGTAAAGTAGTAATTAAAGCTTTTGCATTAGAAATTTGAGCTTTATCTAAAGTATTGTCTAATGTAGCATCTCCATCTACAAAAAGACATGTTTTTTCGTTTCGTATCAGTTCTATTCGCTCAAAGTTTTTTTCAACAACAACAAACTGCTGATTATGTAATTTTAAGCTATCAGCTGCTTGCCTTCCGTTTCTGCCAAAACCACAAACTACCACATGGTTTTTAATGTTTTCAATTTCTTTATTCACTCTATAATCTTTATAATAATTTTTAAAATCTCCACTAAGTACATAAGTTGTAATTGCAGAAATAGAATACGCAAATGTACCAAAACTTGTGATGATAAGAAATGCTGTAAAAATTCTTCCATCCGAGCTTAACTCACGCACCTCATTAAAACCAACTGTTGACACAGTAAGTATCGTCATGTAAAAGGCCTCATTTAAGGAGTAATCCTCAATGATAATAAAGCCCAAAATACCAAAAACAAAAATAGTAACAAGCAGTAAAATAGCAAAATAAATTTTGGAAAAAATTTTAAATCTATTCATTTTTTAAAGATCGAATACGGACTTTCTTTTACGGTATTTGAAATGATTTCGCACTTTTAAAATAAAAACCATGCTCAAATAAATTACTACAATTATAGCGTTTGTGAAAGCGGCATAAATAAAAAACAAACGAACAAATGATGCCTTAATTCCTAGCTTTTCTGCCCACCAAGAACTAACACCAAAAAATTGTTTGTCAAAAAAATTTCTAATAAAATTAAGCATTTCCAAGTATGTGTTTTCCGAGCTTGCAATTTAAACATTTTTTTAAAGAACAATAGTTATTATAAAGTTGAATTATCGCTTGGCTGTTTTTAGCTGATTTTATAGGCAATCCAGATTCCGAAAACTTTTTTGTAATAGTGTTCCTTTCCGCTTTAATATCTTTCAAAAAATCAATAGCATTTTGTATTATTTTACTGTCTTTTTTTTCATAAAAATAAAGTAATGGGACTACCGCATTTATTATTATAATCTCTATGGATTTTTCGCCTATTTTCTTTTCTATTTTTCTTGAAATATTATCAAAAGTATAATGTGTATCCCAATACTTATCCGGAGTTACTGTAAAGATATTTTTAAGTTCCTTTTTATCTTTTGCTTCCAGAATTAATGAAACCAAGTTCTGATATTTTGAAAAAATTGCTACTAATTGTGCAAGACGAATAGTTGGAAAAGATGCAGGGCGTAAACGCAAAAATTTCCAAAGTGATTTTTCCATAATTTTCAGATTATATTTATGCTTTAAATATTTAAATTCTACTTGCAATTTTTGTGGATAATCTTCCGTAAAATCATCTTGTAAAAAACCAGAAACCCCAAAAAATAGAGCTGTTAATTGCATGATATTGTGTTGATGTTTTCGTACCAATTGAAATGGTAAATACTCACTTAAAATCTCCATTGGTTGAGCATTTATTTTCAAACCAATGCTTTTGCAAATAAGAGAATAAAAAGTTGCTTCAATATCATTTTTATTTACTTGCATCTTTTCTGATAAAAGCTTTGATTTATCTTCTAATCTTTCCAGAATTAATTGGTTTGAAAAATCCTGAAAAACAGCAATATCAATTTCTTTTAAAAATGAGTTGCATGGAATTTTTGCTTTAGAAAGATTGAGATTATTATATTTTCCCAACAAACTTTTTGAAATTAAGCCCTGTGTTTCTAAAGTTGGTATTTCTCTTAAATTATTATCAAAGATTTTCTTGTCGTTCCTAAAAACAACATGCAAAATTACATTATTATAAGCAGCATCATTTTGATGTTTGTGTTTTTCCCAATCAGATGATTTTTTATGAATTTCAACATTCCCAACCCAAAGTTGCTCATTAATAATTATTTGCGAATTCAAAAAATCAGGCCCCGAATTTCTATTGTACTGTCCAATTTTTTTAACTATAATAGTTTCGTTATTTATAGTATTTAAATCCATTGTATTCCACAACTGATGTTTCCAGACATGATGTAAAAACTCCTCTTTCACTTGTTTTATTGAAATAAAAAATTATTTTTGAAAGATAAATAAAATTATGTTTTTTATACTCTCAAAAATACTCTCTTTTTTAATCCAACCAATAATTTGGGTTTTTACATTACTATTATTATCAATTTTTTTTAAAAAAAGAAGAAAAAAACTTCTTTTATATTCCATATTTACTTTTTGGTTTTTTACAAATGGATTTCTTCATTATGAAATTGCGAAAGTGTGGGAAATAAGTCCAACCCCTTATGCTCATTTGGAAAAAAAATATGATGTAGCAATTGTTTTAGGAGGAATGTCAGGATTTGATGGTAACTATAATATGCTCGAATTTAATGAGAGTTCGGATAGAATACTACATGCCATAAAGCTATACAAAAAAGGAATTGTAAAAAAAATTCTTATTAGTGGAGGAACAGGTACAATGACAGGATTAGATATAAGGGAATCTCCAAATTTGAAGAAATACCTAATTGAGATTGGAATAAACGAGAATGATATTATTATTGAAAAGGAATCCAGAAATACTATAGAAAATGCTAAATATTCTGCTTTTATACTAAATAGAGATTTTAAAAATGGAAATTTTTTATTAGTTACTTCTGCTTTGCACATGAGAAGAGCATTGTTATGTTTTGAAAAACAAAGAATAAAAGTTAGCTCCTTTTCTTGTGATTTTTCTATGAGTGAAAGAAAATTTTATTTTGATCATTTATTTCTGCCAGAAGCAGAAATTTTAGCAAGATGGGAAAATCTTATCCATGAATGGATTGGCTATATTGTGTACAGGATTAAGTTTTAAAAACACACCCCAACCCCTCTTATTAGAGGGGACTATTTTATTCCTGCTTCTGCTAGAATAACAGCCATTTCTTGCTGTAATTTTTGAGCCTCAACTTTTGCTTTTTCAGCAAAATCAGTACCAATTCCTGCATAGATAATTCCTCTAGAAGAGTTAACTAAAAGTCCACAATCAGCATTCATACCATATTTTGCAACATCTTGCACATTACCGCCTTGTGCGCCAACACCAGGAACTAATAAAAAGTGATTTGGAATAATTTCTCTAATTTCTGAGAGCTGTTCTGCTCTTGTTGCTCCAACAACATACATCATATTCTCATCAGTACCCCATTGTTTTGAAGTTTCTAAAACTTGCTCAAATAATTGTTTTCCGTTTTTATCTTCAGTTTTTTGAAAATCCAAACCTCCTTTATTAGAAGTAAGCGCCAATACAATAGCCCATTTATCTTTAAATTCCAAAAATGGAGTAACAGAATCCGACCCCATATAAGGTGCAACTGTAACAGAATCAAAGTTCATATTTTCAAAAAAAGCACGAGCATACATATTTGAAGTATTACCAATATCCCCTCTTTTTGCATCTGCAATGGTAAAAATATCTTTAGGAATGTAATCCAAAGTTTTTTGCAAAGAATTCCAACCACTTACTCCCATACTTTCATAGAAAGCAATATTGGGTTTGTACGCCACACATAAATCCTTAGTAGCATCAATAATTTGTTTATTGAATTCAAAAATTGGATCTTCAAATTCTAATAAATGAGTTGGTATTTTTTTAATATCAGCATCTAAACCTATGCATAGGAAAGACCTTTTAGATTTAATTTGATTTATTAGTTCTTCTCTATTCATTTGCTGATGTAGTTCCTTCTTTTAGTTTTTCAGCATTCTCAGCCAGTTGCAATTCATCAATAAATTCCTGAATATCACCCGCCATTGTTGCTTGTAAATTGTATTTTGTAAGTCCAATTCTATGCTCGGTAACTCTTCCTTGTGGATAATTATAAGTACGGATTTTTGCTGATCTATCTCCTGAGGAAACCATAGTTTTCCTATGTTTTGCATCTTCTTCTAACTTCTTTTGCAATTCAATTTCATAAATACGAGAACGCAATACTTTCAATGCTTTATCGTAATTTTTATGTTGTGATTTTTGATCTTGACATTGAGCAACAACACCAGTAGGAATATGCGTTAAGCGAACTGCAGAATAAGTTGTATTTACCGATTGCCCTCCAGGACCAGAGGAACAGTAAGTATCTTTACGAATATCGGAAGGTTTTAATTCAATATCAAATTCCTCAGCCTCAGGCAATACAATCACAGTTGCTGCAGAAGTATGAACTCTACCTTGAGTTTCTGTTTGCGGAACTCTTTGCACCCTATGCACTCCACTTTCAAACTTTAATTGACCGTAAACATCTTCTCCACTTACATTAAAAATAATTTCTTTATAACCTCCTGATGTACCATCAGCAACATCCACCAATTCTATTTTCCATCCTTTGGATTGTGCAAAAGCAGTATACATCCTATACAAATCTCCAGCAAAAATACTTGCTTCATCTCCCCCTGCTCCTGCCCTAACTTCCATTACAGCATTCTTTGCATCAGCAGGATCTTTCGGTATTAGAAGCACTTTAATTTCCTCATCCATTTCGTCTTTTCTTGGCAAATTTTCATCTAACTCCATTTTTGCCATCTCTTTCATCTCAGCATCATCAGAATCAGATAAAATCTCCTTAGCCTCAGCAATATTCCCAACTAAATCTCGGTACTCTTTATAAGCTTTAATAATTGGTTCTAAATCTTTATATTCCTTACTTAATTGAACATAAAGTTTCATATCATTCATAGCATCAGGGGAAGAAATTAGTTTTTCAACCTCCATGTATCTATCATTAATCGCACTTAATTTATCTAGCATATTAATATGTAAATGTTCCGAATTCGGAATTAATAGTTAATTTTTTTCCTTTATACTCTTCAACTCTACCAATAATTTGAGCATCTACATTAAAGGATTTTGAAATTTCAATAATATTTAATGCAATTTCTTCAGGAACATAAATTTCCATTCTATGTCCCATATTAAATACTTTGTACATTTCCTTCCAATCAGTAGCAGACTCTTCTTGAATCAGCTTGAACAAAGGAGGTAAATCAAACAAATTATCCTTTATCACATGAACATCATTTACAAAGTGTAACACCTTAGTTTGTGCTCCACCACTACAGTGCACCATTCCATTTATTTGACTTCTATATTTATCTAGAATTTCCTTAATAATTGGCGCATAAGTTCTAGTTGGAGAAAGCACTAGCTTTCCAGCATCTAAAGAAGCTCCATCAACTGCATCTGTTAATTTTTTAGTTCCTGAATACACTAAATCCATAGGTACAGAAGGATCAAAACTTTCAGGATATTTCTCAGCTAATACTTTTGAAAACACATCATGACGAGCAGAAGTTAATCCATTACTTCCTATTCCTCCATTATATTCTGTTTCATAGCTCGCCATACCTGAAGATGACAAACCAACAATAACATTACCACCTTTGATATTTGCATTATCAATTACATCTGTTCTTTTCATACGAGCAACCACTGTAGAATCAACAATAATAGTACGCACTAAATCCCCAACATCAGCAGTTTCACCTCCTGTAGAAATGATGTTTACACCAAACTTTTTATATTCTGCTAAAAGCTCCTCAGTCCCATTGATGATTTGAGAAAGAACATCACCATTTATTAAAGATTTATTACGCCCAATAGTAGAAGAAAGCATGATATTATCAGTTGAACCTACACATAATAAATCATCAATATTCATTATAAGTGCATCTTGCGCAATCCCTTTCCAAACAGAAATATCTCCTGTTTCTTTCCAGTACATGTAAGCTAAAGATGATTTTGTTCCTGCACCATCAGCATGCATTATTAAACAATAATCCTCATCACCACTTAAATAATCAGGGACAATCTTGCAAAATGCAGAAGGAAAAAGTCCTTTATCAACATTTTTAATTGCATTATGTACATCCTCTTTATCAGCCGAAACTCCTCTTTGATTGTATCTATTAGTTGTCATTTATTTGAAATAAAAAAGCACCCCTAAATAAAGGATGCTTTTTTGTATTTTATATTTAGCTTACTTATTATCTGTCGAAATATCTTTTGCATTTTCTTTTTTCTCCTGATCTTTTAACTCAATAGTTGGTCCTTCTACTCCATTCTCTTTTTCTTCTTTTGGTTTTGGCACATAATCCTGCCTTACTACTTTAAAGGCGGTTCTTCTATTATACTGATGTGCTTGTTCTTTCTGCTTTTTTCTTCTTAGCCCATCAATAAAAGGTTTTGTAAGGACATTACCTACCTTTAATTTACCATCCTTATGCTCCATCACAAAAGGTTCTTTTTCACCCATTCCTGTAGCTGTTAATCTTTCTGTATCAATTCCATTTTCAATTAAATAATTAATACAAGCATCTGCTCTTTTTTGGGAAAGAATTTGGTTTTGTGCATCCGTTCCTCTATAATCAGTATGCGAACGCAACTCTATTGTAATATTTGGATTTTCGGTAAGTGTTAAAATCAAGGAATTTAAATCTTCAATAGATTTTTCTCTCAAATCCCATTTTGCATAATCGTACTCAATTTTTGGTAAAATGATTTCTTTTACAATAGGGTCTAATTCAAAATCAACAACAAAATCTTTATTGTGCTCAACTCCAACAGTAGTTAAGGTTTTCTTCTTCTTTAAATAACCTTCCATTGAAGCAACTACCTCATAAGAAGTAATTGGTTTTATTTTAGAGTTATATGAACCTGCATTGTCAGTTTTTTTATCATCTGATTGTCCATCAGAGGAGATAATTTGCACATTGACATCCGTTAAAATTGCTTTTGTTTTTGAATCAATAACCACTCCTTGCAGAGTAAAAATAAGTGGAGGAAGTTCAAATTGGTAAATATCATCCCCACCTTTTCCTCCTTTTCGGTTAGATGTAAAGTATCCTCTTTCGTCTTTTCTTTCAATAATCATTCCAAAATCATCTCCCGGAGAATTCACAGGTGATTTTAAATTCACTACAGAGGTAAAGCTTAAATTACTATCTGGCAGGGATTTGTAAATGTCCAATCCTCCCATTCCTATGTGTCCATCTGACGCAAAATAAAGTGCACCATCTACATGAATAAATGGAAACATTTCATCTCCAGCAGTATTAATTGCCGGACCCAAATTCATTGGCTCACTCCACTGATTTCTCTTTATTTTCTGCACCACCCAAATATCTTTTCCACCATATCCGCCCTTTTGGTCAGAAGAAAAGAATATTGTACTTTCATCTTCAGTAACTGCAGGATGCCCAACTGTAATTCCACTATCTACTTTTATTTGAAGCTTCTTTGCTTCAGCCCACAACTTACCTTTGCGTTGGGATACATAAATCTCGCAACCTAATTGTTTTTTCTTTTCTACTTTACATTTTGTAAAATACATTGTACTTCCTCTTTGATTTAAGTACATTGGACCTTCATTTGCCTCTGTATTAATGGTTTCCATTTCAGCTACTGGCGATTTCCATTTGGCTTTCTTATCAATCCTAGTTTTATAAATATCCATAAAACTCTCTCCTGTTCTTTCATCAGTATCAGTTCCTGTTGATCCTTTTCTAGAAGATGAAAAATAGATTTCTGTATATTCTTTATTTCCAAAAGCTGGTGAAAAATCGCTATATCTTGAATTTATAATTGGCATTAAAGCAACTTTGTATCTTGTAGGATTTGTTTTCCAATCCACTGATAACTGGCATGATTTCACTCCTTTTTCTCCTCTAATATCGGTTGGGTTTAACTTCACATATTTCTTATATTGCTCCAAAGCTTCAGGATATTTGGAGTTTTTCTTTAACATATCTGCATATCTTAAGTACACAATTACATCTGGATATTTGGCTTCTATTGCTCGTTTGTAGTAGCTTTCTGCTCGTTTTGCATCTCTATCAATTCCAGTTAATCGGTAGCATTCGGCTTGTTTAAAAGTGATTTCGGCTTTTAAAGCTCTGTTCTTAGTTTTTTTGTACGCCTTCTTATAAAGCTCAGCTGCTTTATAGTATTGCTCTACCGAAAATGCTTTGTCGGCTTTTCTTGTTTTTGAACTTTTATTACTCTGAGCACTAAGTTGTAGGGCAAAAAGTAAATACAAATTTATCAATAGTATTTTTACAAAATATTTCATTTTTTTTTATTTTTAAAACTTTGCTAAAATAAAGAATAATTTACAAATACAATAAAAAGTGAGATTTTAATAAAACAATGGTTTGTTAATAAGGTTTTAATAAGTCTGTAAAAAACAAAGAGTGCAAATAATTACTTCAATAAATTAATATTGTTTGTTTGTAGAAACAAAAATACTAACTCTTAAATCTTTAAAGAAATGTCAAAATCGAAACTAGAATATATTTGGCTTGATGGTTACGCACCTACTCAAAACATGAGAAGTAAAACAAAAGTAGTAGAAGGGTTTAGCGGAAAAATAGAGGATTGCCCTATTTGGGCATTTGATGGCAGTTCAACAAAACAAGCAGAAGGAAAATCTTCTGATTGTTTATTAAAACCTGTTGCAATTTTTCCTGACCCTGCAAGAGTGAATGGTTTTTTAGTGATGACAGAAGTTTTAAATGCTGATGGAATTCCGCACGAATCAAATGCAAGAGCCAAAATTGATGATGATGATGATAATGATTTTTGGTTTGGATTTGAGCAAGAATACTTTATAATGGATGTAAAAACAGAACTCCCTTTGGGGTTTCCTTTAGGAGGATTTCCTGGTCCGCAAGGTTTGTATTATTGCTCAGTAGGTGGAAGAAATACTCATGGGAGAGATCTTGTTGAAGAGCATGCAGATTTATGTATTGAGGCAGGTATTAATTTTGAAGGAATCAATCAAGAAGTAGCTTGCGGACAATGGGAGTTTCAACTTTTTGCAAAAGGAGCAAGAAAAGCGGGAGATGAACTTTGGATCGCACGATATTTACTAGATAGATTAACGGAAGATTACAACTACTATATAGAGTATCATCCTAAACCAATAAAAGGAGATTGGAATGGCTCTGGAATGCATGCTAATTTTTCTAATTCAACGCTTAGAGAGTGTGGAAGTCAAGAAACTTATGAGAAAATTTGTGAAGCATTCCGCCCTGTAACAAAAGAGCATATTGATGTTTATGGCGAACATAATGATCAAAGATTAACTGGGCTACATGAAACTGCTTCTATTGATGATTTTTCTTATGGAATATCAGATAGAGGAGCGTCAATAAGAATACCTATTATTACTGTTGAAAATGGTTGGAAAGGTTATTTAGAAGATAGAAGACCCGCATCCAATGCCGACCCTTACAAAATTGCGGAAAGAATTGTAAAAACAGTAAAATCAGTATAATTTTATTTTTAATAATAATCTAAAAGCAGCCCTGAAATGGCTGCTTTTTTTATATTAACTTAAATGAAATAGTATAAGCTAAATATGCAATATATAGAAGGAAGAAAATAATACCCTCAAGGCGTGATATCTTATTTTTAGAGAAACTATAAATAAACAAACCAAGTAGAACAGTAATTAACATCATAAATACATAATCAGTTTTAAATAATTGCATATCAACTAAAGGAATATCCTTTACAATAGCTGTTAATCCTAATACCGCCAGAATATTAAAAATATTGGAGCCAATAAGATTCCCTACCGCCAAACTTTCCTCCTTTTTTAGGGCAGCAATTACGGTAGTGGCAAGCTCAGGAATACTAGTGCCAATAGCAATAACAGTAACTGCAATTACCCTATCGGAAACGCTAAATACTTTTGCCAGAGCAATTGCCCCATCTACAAAGTAGTCGGCACCAAATTTTAATAAAACAACACCAACAACTAAATACAAAACACTTTTATAAATAGGAGTTCGACTCTCTTTTTCTAAAAATTCATCTTCCTGAATTGCCGCCTTTAAATGGTGTTTTCTAGAACTTCTAATAAGCATTGCACCAAAAACTAAAAGCAAGAATATAAAAACAACCCCAACTAACTGAGTTACTCCATTAAAGAAGTACAAAATCAAACCAAAAAAAACTGATGAGAAAAACATTACAGGATAACTTATCTTACTAGTTTGGGAAGTGATATTAAAGCGAAAGAAAATAGCTGCCAAGCCCAAAACCAATGCGATATTAGCAATGTTGGAGCCAATTACATTTCCAAAAGTAATATCTGTATGTCCTTTTAGTGCTGCTTGTAAGCTAACTAGTAACTCGGGTGCAGAAGTAGCAAACGATACGATTGTTATTCCCACTACAAGTGTTGAAATTCTTAACTTTAAAGCCAATGAAACAGAACCTCTTACTAATAGTTCGCCACCAAAGAAAAGCAATATTAAACCAAAAAGAAAAAATAGAGTTGACATCATTATTTGTCTAAATCAAAATCATCTTTTAGTTTATTGGTGCTATCGCGAATATCTTTTTTAATTTCATTTGAAGCATCTTTTAACTCTCGCATAGCTTTACCAAGCCCTCTAGCTAGTTCAGGAATTTTGTTGGCACCAAAAAACAGCACCACAAAAAGTAGAATAATAAATATCTCAGGACCTCCTATAAATAACAACATGGCGCAAAAATAAAAAAACCCCACCAAAAGGCATGGTTTTCTTTTCTTATATTTTTTTTATTCGTAACGGAGAGCTTCAATAGGGTCGAGCTTAGCAGCTTGTAGGGCAGGAAAAATTCCAGCTACAACTCCAACCATAATACAAAGCGATATTCCTGAAAATATCCAAAGCCAAGGAATTACAAAAACACCACCAATAAAAGAGGATGTTAAGTTCCCTACAAGTACGCCTAGAATAATTCCTACTAGTCCTCCTATTTGACAAACCAAAATAGCTTCCGTTAAAAACTGATCTCTTATTAAATTGGCGGTTGCGCCCATTGCTTTTCTGGTGCCGATTTCTTTGGTTCTCTCGGTTACAGAAACAAGCATTATATTCATAAGCCCTATGGCTGCTCCAAGCAAAGTAATAATACCAATAAGGGTTGCTGACATGGTTACATACTTAATATTTTCAATAAGCATATTGGCCAAGTTATCACTTTTTACAATGGTAAAATTATCTTCTTGAATGGGCTTTAATTTCCGAACGCTTCTAAATTGTGCTATGGCTTTTCCGATTGCTGGGTCTAATTCTTCTATTTTGGAACACATTACACTAATGGTGTAGGATTGATTACTTCTGCTAAAAAATTGCTTTGCATAAGTAATAGGAACAAGCACGGTTTTATCACCCCCAAAACCCATGGCTGAACCTTTTTCTGCCAATACACCAATTACTTTGAATTTCAAATTCCCTCCAGTAATGGTTTTGCCCACCGCACTGATATTAGGAAAAATTTTGTCCTTTACTTCCTTACCAATAATAATCACATTTCTACCAAAATTTATTTCATCAATTGAAAAGTTTCTTCCCTCTGTTAGTTCATAGCCAGAAGTAAAAAGGTAGTTTTCATCCGTTCCCCATACGCTTATATTGGGGTCACTTTTTCGGCTTTCGTATTTTACTGTTGCTGCCCCAGCCACCCAAGAGGAAATGGAAACTTTGGAAGCAAATTCATATTTTTCCTTAAAACTAACTGCATCTCGGTATTTTATTGGCGGATAGTTTTTGGGCTTTTCGCCATCTTTCCCAATTCGAATGTTCATTCCAGCATTTTTAATAGTAAAAGTATTCGCCCCCATAGATGTAAAATTATCAGATATGGAGCCTTTAATGGATTCAATAGCAGTGAGTATCCCCACCAAAGCCATGATTCCTATTGCAATAATAAGAATGGTGAGTATGCTTCTCAGCAGGTTATGCTTAATGGCCTGAATGGCAATTTTTATGTTTTCAAAATATACTTGCATAGTCAATCGCAAGATACAAAAAGGCTTATCAAAATTTCATTTCCCCTCTTTATTTTTTAAAAATTACCAGCCTTAACTAAAACCATTTTGCTTTAAAAACTATTCGGCTTATTTTTAATTCTGCTTTGCGTTTCTAATATTTTTAATGCCCAAGAAGTGCAACTTGAGATTATTGATAGAGCAAATGCTGTAAATTATATTAACATAAGAGAAATAAAATAGCTTACCCTTCTAGTAAAAGTGAGTTAAAAAGCGTAACTCAGCCCAAAAACGCCATTAAAACCAATTTCCTGATAGCCACTAAAAAGTTCTTTTTTGGAGTTGGTTAGGTTATTCAATTGCAAGTATGCCGATAGTATTTTGGAGTAGTTGTACTGCAGTCCTAAATTGAAATGAAATTGGGCAGGAAGTTCTGACACTCCATTATCTGGTGAAGGTAATGGGACATGATTAACTCCATTAAACTCTTGCATTGAAAAACGCATACTCATGTAGCTTAATGATGGAGCAACTTTAATCTTATCTCTTAAATTAATTGGAGCACTTAATTTACAAGTAAAATTTGGTTTATGATAAACTTCCTTATCCCAATTATAATAATCAGCATTTGCATTTAAACTTATAATATTATTGATTTTTTTATCATAATTAGCATTAATATGCAATTGCCAAACATCTTCATATCCTATGGAAAATCTGTTATAATTAGGAGAATAATTTCTGACAAAATGAGCAAAATTTACAACCCTGCCACAAGCAATGCCGCCATTAAAAACTTCATCTTTACCTAATACATTTCTCATTGCTACATATAATTCATCTGTATCAGTTGTTCTTAAATCTTGCAATAAATAACCATTACTACTAGCACCCAAAATAGATTGATTAGTCCCATATGAATGTATATAAGGATTCTCATCAGAAAGAGATTTAATAGTATGCCTTTGCTGACTATGGCGAATACCACCATAAACCAACAGCACATCTTTCACAAGTTCCTTTGTTATTTTTATTTGCGGAAATATTTCAAAGGGCGTATCATCCGTAAAATAAAGCAATGCCAATCCTAAATTAAAATCCAAACCAAATTTTGTAATGGAAGTTGAAGGAGAAAAATGCAAAGATTTTACATCAGCACTTTCAAATCTTGAATCAGAATTATTATAATTCAAATAATCGTTTAATTCAATTTCCAAATTTATTGGAAATCCATTTATCGTTTTACTTAAATTCGTACTCAAATGAATTTGATTTTCTGACATTTCATTCAAATCAGAAAGAAAGAAAGTTGCATTTCTAATCATTTTATTAGAAGTGTTTTCTTTACTAATAGCCGAAATAGAAAATTTGGTATAAGCAAAACGATTTCTATAATTTTTTAAGATTTCATTAATATCTTCAGGAAACCAAACAGCAGTTCTTCTGTCATAATCTATATTCGCTAAGAAAATATAATCTCCTTTTATTTTTTTCGCATACAAATGCATGTTGTTTTTGCTATTTTGTGCTAAATAGGAGCTATTACTTATATGTGGGTAGAGCCCACTTACTGTATAATTTAATGGTAATTTGTATTTATTTGAAAAATGATTTAGCAAAAGTCCATAATTTAAAGTTTTGGAGCGACTGCTATTGTGTGCAATAGTTGCTCTTGTATTCCAATTATCCCCAAAACCAATAGATACTTTGCTGCCATACAATTTTGGAATGGTTTCTGCTTTTACTTTGGCAGCTTTAAGTGGGCGCGTTTTATAGTCGGCCTTTAAGCTATGCTGGGAAATAGCATATTTTTGAGTTTTATCCACTTTTATGGTATCAGAAAAAGTAGCTTGCTCGTTTAACTTACTTGCCTCTGGAATAGCCGGAATAAACTGCTCGGTTACTCTAACTTCTGTCGCTTTTATATCTTGTGCATTAACATTGAAGGCACAAAGGAAAGTCGCGCTTATTAATAAGAATTTATTCTTCATTTTCTATCGTTTTTGGAATTTCAGTTGTGTCTATTTCTTCCTGAAAAAGTACTTCATAATCAATTTCTTCATCAAAAATATTAATGTAAGTTTCTGCTTCTTGTATTAGTGTAGTATCAACAATTTCTGATTCTAAAATGTTTTCGTATTTTTTTCTGGCAACAATAAGCAAATCTTCACCATCATAATTCTCAATTACAGATTCCAAAGTTGCCTTTGCCTGAAAATCATTTCCCTTTTGAATATAAATATCCGAGAGCAAAATAAAGCCATTTGCAATCCAATAATCAGCTGTAAAATTATTCGCTAATTGGTAAATTATCTCTTCAGACATTTCCAGGCTATCATTCAAAAATTGAAGGTAAGCCATCATATATGTTGCCTCTGCCCCAACCTTATCTGTTGCATTTTTACTTAATGTGAAAAAAGTTTTTTCTGCTTTTTGGAAATTGCCATTATCGAAAAAAGAACGAGCTAAAATAATACTTGCCCTGTTTTTAAGTAAATCATCTATCTTGTCTAAGGATAAAACTTTGCTAGCATACAAATCGGATTGCTCATTTTCTTCTGATTCAAAACCAAGCATAAGGCGAATAATTGCTTCTCTTTTTACGCTATTATTGGTGGCAATTTTTTCTAAATTCAAATAACTTTTATTTGAATTTTTATAGTCATTATTTGAGAAATAATGCCTTGCCAAATATAAATAAGAGGGTTCCAAATATTTATCATTTAAGTCAATTACTTTTTGGAAATGATTTAATGTATAAGTGGAATCTTTTACTTTAATGCAGCTTTCTGCTAAATAATAATGAGCGTCCACCGAAAAAATACCATTCTTAAAATTATTCAAGTACTGCAAAAATGTTGTTTTAGCCACCTGATAATCTCCCTCTGCAAATTTCATAAAAGCAGTGTTATAAGTCAAAGAATCTTGCTCGGAACGACTTATATTTACTTGAGGTAAAGAGTTTACAATATTCAAATATTCATCCACTTTTGCAACACTTGCATAGGCGGCTCTAAGGCCAGAGAGTGCCTCTTTGAAATAAGTAGTTTTTGCATACTCATTTATAACAATAAGAAAAGAAGCAATTGCATTATCAATTTTATTAGCATTAAAATAAATCATCCCTTTGCTTAGATGCACTTTTGCTTTTAGCTCAATTTCTGAAGTGAATGCAAGCAAAGTATCATAATAGGAGATGGATAAATTTGTTTGATTTTTATTTTTATAATAAACTGCCAAATCAAGCAATGCATCATCATAATAGGCAGACCATTTGTAATTTTTCTCCAATTGTTTCAGCAGTTTTACTTTGTCAGAGCTTTTACCAATAAGCCCCAAACAAACAGAACGATTGTAAATGGCGTAATCTGTATCAAACAAATCGTAATTGATAGCAAGTTCATAATTTTTTTCCGCCATTCTAAAGTCCGAAAGCATAAAATAACAATCAGCCGTTCTAAGGTAAGCATCATTCAACCTTATGGAATCCTTAGATAATTTTGTAAATTTCCTAAAAGATTTTTTTGCATTTTTAAAATCATTTTGCTGGAAATAAGCATATCCCAAATTGTATTGTGCAAAATTAATAGTAGAGGAAAGAGATGTTAAAAGATACTCATTATACAAATCGGCAGATGTTCTAAAATCTGAAATATTAAAGTAGCAATTAGCCAGCCAATAAGTGCTCATAGCAAACATTTCCTCATTTATTTTATGCTGATTAGAGAATTCAAAAAGTGAAATTGCTTGAGAATAATTTTCATTATTAAATTCCTTTACACCAATAAAAAAGGACAACCTTTGCATAGCAGATTTCTGCACTATTGTTGGAAATTCCACCTCTTTTAATTGCTCAAATGCTTGCTCATATCGGCTGGTATTTTGAAAAGCATTAATTATTAAATTATTAATGACTTTTTTATTTTCGGTATTCTCAAAATTGATTAAATATTTCTGCAATACATCCAAAACATTTTCGAAAGGAAGATCTAATTCAGAGGAAAGTTTAGCGTAATTAAAATAAGCATCCTCTTGCATTGCAGGATTATAACCGTATTCTGACGCCTTTTTAAAAGAAGATATAGCATAAGTTTTTTCATTAATATTTAGATAACTATTTGCTAAATAATAAGCAACAAATTGCTTTGTACTATCTTCAGAAAAATCAAGTGGCTCTAAATATCTTATTGCATTTTCATAGTCCTGAATATTGTGGTAAGCATGCCCTATTTGCAACTTATCCAAAGGAGAATATTTTTTAGATTTTTCAAAGAAAATTTCAAAATATGCTACCGCTTTTACAAACTCTTCTTTTCTATAATATGCCTCTGCAATAATTCTATTTAGCTCTGCTTCTCTAGATGAAATCACCTTTTCTAGCATGGGTTTGGCGTAAGTAATCAAATCATCAAATCTGTTTTGTAAAAAGTAAATTTGACTTATATAATAAGGTGCAATGGAAGAAAAGTTTTTATCCTCTTTTAACTGCTGAAAATGAGAAAGAGCCGTTTTGTAATGCTTTTGTTTGTAGGCAATGTGAGCATAAAAATACTGTGAGGAAGCTGCATATTTTGAGTCTGTATTTAATAGTTTGGAAAAATAATATTTGGAGGATTCTAAAGAATCGAGCAGAAAATAAGAATATGCCAATTTAAAATTATATTCGGTATTTTTCCTCTCAGATTTTAAAAAGTATGTGATACTTTGCAGATACGATTTTTGCCGATAATAAAACAAAGCCAACTCATAATTTGCTGCTTTTGTTTTTTCCGAATAAGGGTAGTTGCTTAAAAATTCATCAAACCAAAATTTTGTATCCTCATTAAATAAATGTTTTGAGCAAACTGCAATATGAAAAAGAGCATCTTCTTTTTGGAATTCTAAAGCAGATTCATCCGTGTAAATTTGCTGAAATAAATTTTGTGCCAATCCGTACTTTTCAGCTTGAAAAAGTTGCTGTGCCTGCAGGTATACACTTTGTTTTTTACTTTGTGCAGTAAGAGAAAAGGAGAGTAAAAAGAAAGTAAATACGAAAATTAATTTTTTAATCATTTAGTTTAAAATAACAAAATTAAAAATAGAAAATATAAGTATCTAACAAACATAGCTGCAATCATAAGTTTTCAACATACATAGCTAACAATTCGAGTAAAATTACATTCTTACAAATGTAATAATTTCTTTACTTTGCATTTACTAAATTTTAATGGCTTATATTTTAAAAATAAAAGGAACTGGTAAAATTCCTGATTTTGTACAAATAAGAGATAAGGACATGACTTTGCGTGCTTATTTCAGGTTGGACCAACAAAAATCTGGAATTAAAAAAAGTAATCTAGAAGAATATACAAGTTTGATAATGACCGTCTTAGAAACAATTCCTTTTGGAAAATTAAAAAATATTGACATCATATTATGAAAACAATTATTGAATTTAAAGCAGTTGATATTTTGCAAAAAACAAATATCATTTTTCAGAATCTTAATTTTAAAATATCTTCTGGAGAGTTTATCTATATTATCGGCAAAACTGGAAGCGGAAAAAGTAGCTTACTAAAATCATTATATGCTGAGCTTCCTATAAAAAAAGGAAGTATATCAGTTTTAGACTATGATGTGGAAAAATTAAATGATGATAACATTTCAAATTTAAGGCGAAAATTAGGCATTGTTTTTCAAGATTTTCAACTTTTAACTGACAGAAATCTTTATGATAATTTGAACTTTATTTTAAAAGCAACTGGATGGAAGGATAAAGATAAAATTGATGGAAGAATAAAAGAAGTATTGGATAATGTACATTTGGAAAATTGTGAAGAAAAAATGCTTTACGAACTCTCTGGTGGAGAGCAGCAAAGAGCAACAATTGCAAGAGCTCTTTTAAACCATCCTGAAATTATTTTAGCGGATGAACCTACTGGAAATTTAGACCCAGAAAAATCAGAGAAAATAATTGCACTCTTGAAAGAAATAAATGATAAAGGCACAACAATAATTGTTGCTACTCATGATTATTCCATTATAAAAAAGTTTCCTTCTCATACTTTTGTTTGTGAAAACCGTTCTCTTGTAGAAACTAGTAGCGAAAACATTTAAATACTGAAAGTGCAATATCCAAAAGTAAGTATTATTATTCCTGTTTTAAATCAAAAACAGCATCTGCAAAATGCAATTGAAAGTGTAATAAATCAAATTTTTACCGATTATGAGCTAATCATTATTGACGGAAAATCAGATGATGGCACTTTGGATATTATTAAGAAATATGAGAGTAAAATAAGTTATTGGGAAAGCACAATAGATAAGAATATATATGATGCAATGAATAAAGGCATTAGTAAAGCAAATGGTGATTGGCTTTATTTTTTGGGTGCGGATGATAAAATTTGTAAAGATGCTTTTCAAAATATTTTTTCTGAGGAATTAGAAGACTCTATTTTGATTTTTGGAAATATTATTTATCAAAATAATGAAGAATTCAATGGGGAACTTTCCAATAAACTATTTATAAAAAATAGTATCCATCATCAAGGTGCAGTTTATCATAAAAGATGTTTTTATGCTAAAAAATTCAATACACAATATTCTATTTTGGCAGATTACGATTTTAATTTAAGTCTGTTTTTAGAAAACATAAAAGCATATTATTTTGATTTTAATTTTGCCATTTGCGGCAATGATGGTATCTCAAAACAAAAGGGTTGGGAACATTACAAACAAGAATTTGACATAAAGAAAAATCGATTAAATGCAGTGCAATTTATTATTTATGGAAGTGCCACTTTAGGAAAATTCTTACTCAACCAAATAGGAGTTTTATAAGTGGCGTCTAATATTTGATTTTATTCTCTATTCTAATGTCTTATTAATACATTTGCAAAAATTTTAATCCTTAAGAAATGGAAGAGTTATTAAAGAAGTTTGAAGACAAAAAACCTGTTGTGGTTTTTGAATGGAAAGATGCGGAAACTGATGCTGAAGGATGGATAGTAATCAACTCATTAAGAGGTGGAGCAGCTGCAGGAGGAACAAGAATGAGAGTAGGCGTAACGAAAGATGAAGTTTTGGCACTTGCAAAAACTATGGAGGTTAAATTTACAGTTGCAGGACCTCCAATTGGTGGTGGAAAATCAGGAATTAATTTTGACCCAAGAGACCCAAGAAAAAAAGAAGTTTTAAGAAGATGGTACTCAGCTGCAAAACCACTCTTAAAAACCTATTACGGAACAGGTGGCGATATGAATGTAGATGAAGTGCATGAGGTAATGCCAATGTGTGAGGAAGAAGGTATACTATTTCCATTAGAGGGAGTAATAAATGGTCATCATAAAAAAGATGAAGATGGAACTATAAAAATTATTAACCAACTTAAAGAAGGAGTTCCTTTAATTATAAGAGATAGTAATCTTACTCCAAATCCAAATAAAGATTATTCAGTAGGAGATTTGATTACAGGCTATGGAGTTGCAGAAGCAATTCTGCACTACTACAATATTTATGGCGGAGATGTAAAAGGAAAAAGAGTTATCATACAAGGCTGGGGTAATGTAGCAGGTGCTGCAGCATATTATTTAGCACAAGAGGGAGCAATTATTGTTGGAATTATTGACAAAGTAGGTGGAATTGTAAATACTGATGGCTATACTTTTGAGGAAATTAAATCATTATTAGAAGATAGAACTTCTAACTTTTTAGAAGCTGGAAACATGCTATCTTTTAAGGAAGTAAACGAGAAAATATGGAGTGTTGGTGCTGAAATTTTTGTTCCAGCAGCAGCATCAAGATTACTCTCTCAAAACCAGTTAGACCAAATGGTAAATAATGGTTTAGAGGTTATTTCATCAGGGGCAAATGTACCTTTTGCTGACAAAGAAATTTTCTTTGGCCCAATATCAAAAAGTGCAGATGAAAGAGTAAGTGTACTGCCTGATTTTATTGCAAATTGTGGGATGGCTCGTGCATTCTCTTACTTTATGCAAGATGATTGTCAAATGAAAGATATTGCTATCTTTGATGCAGTTTCTAAAACTATAAAAGATGCCTTACAAAAGGTTCATAAAAAAAATATTTCTAAAAATAACATCTCAAAAACGGCATTTGAAATTGCATTAAAACAATTAGTATAAAAAAATTAAACTTATGGATACACAATTTTTACTCACCGAAATACTAGGCAATACAATTCAGGATTACACTTGGTTTATTGGAGCAGTTCTTTTAGGATTTATTTTTAAAAAATTAATCTCAAAGTATTTAAGTCATCTCCTGTTTAAAATTGTAAATAAAAAAGACACAGAAGTAGGGGTAGAAAAATTTGATGAACTCTTAACAAAACCAATTGGATTATGCATTATGCTTTCCATTATCTATTTAGGAGTGGGACACATTCAATACCCACCAACTTGGAATTTAGCTCCTGAAAACGAAATGGGATTGCGCATGCTTATCAATAAAGGATTTTCTCTAATATATGTCTATTCTGTATTTTGGATTATTTTAAAATTAGTTGATTATGTTGGTTTAATTCTGTATAAGAGAACTGAAAAAACTGAGAACAAAATGGATGATCAGCTCATTCCTTTTCTCATTGAAATTGTAAAAATAATTACTTATGTTTTTGCGGTATTCATCATAATGGGAAATGTATTTAATGTTAATATTACTGCTCTTGCAACAGGACTTGGAATTGGAGGTATTGCGCTAGCAATGGCATCTAAAGAAAGTTTAGAAAACCTATTGGGTTCTTTCACAATATTCTTTGATCAACCCTTTACAGTAGGCGATACTGTTACGGTTGGAACGGTAACTGGTACAGTAGAAAAAGTAGGATTTAGAAGCACTAGAATAAGAACTTTTGACAAGAGTTTAGTTACAGTACCTAACAAAAAAATGATTGATGCAGAATTAGATAATCTTGGGATGCGACCTGTAAGAAGAGTTAAGTTCCATATTGGCGTTACCTATGAAACTTCAATTGATCAAATTAAAGCAATTGTTGCAGACATTCAAGAAATGATAAATCAACATCCTAAAACAAACCAAGATGGAAAGGTGAGGTTTCAAGAATTTGGATCAAGCTCTTTAGACATCTTGGTTATGTACTTTGTTGACAGCCCAAAATGGGGCGATTTAATTGATGTAAAAGAGGATGTAAATTACAAAATAATGGACATTGTAAAAAAACACAATTCTGATTTTGCTTTCCCATCTACAACAGTATATTTGCAGAAATAGAAAATAGATGTAAGAGCGCTACGCTTTCAGATATTAGATAACAGTGAAAGAGTAATTGCAACTATAAACTAACAACCAACAACCATCAACCAACAATTATAAACTAACAACCAACAAAAAACTTATGATTATTACACTTATGATTCTTGTATTCGTACTTGGATACATGGCAATTGCCTTGGAGCACTCAATAAAAGTTGACAAAGCCGCTTCAGCACTTTTAATAGGAGGAATTTGCTGGGCACTTTATGCCTTTTCTGGAGTTGATGCTCACCATATGAACGAACATTTATCGCACCACTTAGTGGATATTGCAGAAATTTTATTCTTCCTTTTAGGAGCAATGACTATTGTTGAACTGATAGATGCTCATGAGGGTTTTGCAATTATTACTGACAAAATTACAACCAACAAAAAGGTAGCTTTAATGTGGATTCTATGTATTATAACTTTCTTCTTCTCTGCTGCTTTGGACAACTTAACAACAGCCATTGTTATGGCCGCTTTACTTACTAAACTAATTAAGGATAAAGAAGACTTATGGATGTTTGCCGGTATGGTAATCCTATCGGCTAATGCGGGTGGGGCTTGGTCGCCAATTGGTGATGTAACCACTATTATGCTTTGGATTGGAGGGCAAGTTACCGCTTCCAATATCATAACATCAGTATTTTTACCATCAGTAGTTACTGCTTTAGTGCCTTTAATTTATTTAACCTTCAAGCTAAAAGGGGAAATTCATAGACCAATAATAGTAGAAAGTAAAGAACATTACTTAGACCCAACAACTTCATTTGAGAGAAACCTAATTTTTTACATGGGAGTAGCTGGATTATTATTTGTTCCTGTATTTAAAACAATAACTCATCTACCGCCTTATGTTGGCATGCTTTTATCTTTGGGGCTTTTATGGCTAACTACAGAAATCCTACACAGAAGTAAAAATAAAGAGCATAAATTAGAGCTCTCTGTTATTGGGGTTCTAAGAAAAGTTGATGTGCCAACAGTATTTTTCTTTTTAGGGATTTTATTGGCAGTTGCATCTTTGCAAGCTGCTGGGCAGTTAGATATTGTAGCTACTTATTTAAACGATACATTTAATGGACAAACTACAGAAGGAATCTACATTATAAATATAATTATTGGGTTACTTTCCTCAATTGTAGATAATGTACCATTAGTAGCAGGTGCAATGGGAATGTACCCAATTGCAGAGAGTGGGCATTATGCTACTGATGGAATATTCTGGGAATTTTTAGCATATTGTGCAGGAACTGGAGGTTCGGTTTTAATTATTGGTTCAGCAGCTGGAGTTGCCGTAATGGGTATTTTAAAAGTGGACTTTATTTGGTACTTAAAAAATATATCGCTTTTAGCTTTAATGGGCTATTTAGCAGGAGCTGCCACTTATATCTTTATGCAATAAAAATAAAAAGTTTCGTTTAATATAAAACACAATATATGAGTCTCTTATTACAAATACAAACCGTTTCAGATAGCTTAACAAATCCTGAGATTACAGAAAAAACATTATCAGTTGTTGATTTAATTACCTCTGGAGGAATTGGAGGAAACTTAGTGATGGGAGCATTAGGTATCTTATCTATTTTTGCTATTTATATTTTGATTGAAAGATACTCAGCAATCAATAAAGCAAGTAAGGAAGATGCAAATTTCCTGAAAAGCATACAGAATTTTGTGGAAGCCAAAGATATTGAAGCTGCAAAAACTTTATGCAGAAATACCGATAGCCCTATTTCAAGAATGATTGAAAAAGGAGTAAACAGAATTGACAAACCTATGACTGATATTTCATCAGCAATTGAAAATCAAGGAAAGTTAGAAGTTTATAAAATGGAAAACAATCTTGCTAATTTGGCTACAATCTCTGGGGCTGCCCCAATGATTGGGTTTTTAGGAACTGTAATTGGGATGATTGTTGCCTTTCATGAAATGGCAAGTGCAGGAGGGAATATTGATGTTGAGATGCTATCAAAGGGGATTTATACTGCAATGACAACAACTGTTGCAGGTTTGATAGTAGGAATTATTGCATTTATTGCCTACAACTATTTAGTATCAAAAGTGGATAAAGTTGTGTTTATGTTAGAAGCGAAAACAACAGAGTTCCTTGACCTTTTACACCATAACGAATAATGGGATTAAGAAGCAGAAATAAGGTAACTCCAAATTTTAACATGTCCTCAATGACGGATATAGTTTTCTTATTGCTTATCTTTTTCATGCTTACTTCTACACTAGTAAGCCCTAACGCTTTAAAGCTTTTACTCCCTTCAAGTAAAGCTAAAACTCTTGAGAAACAAACAATTTCAATTTCAATAACAAAAGATATTCAGTTTTATATCAATGAGAATCCAGTATCAGAAAACACAATTGAAGGGGAGCTAAAATTACTCATCAATAAGGATCAAGAACCTGCAATTATCTTACATACTGACAAATCAGTTGCTATTGAACATGTAGTAAAAGTAATGGACATTGCTTATCGAAATAAATACAAAATTGTATTAGCAACAACCCCAAATTAAGATGACTTCCTCAGAGAAGAAAAACAAAAGAAAAGGGATCATTGGAACAATATTGTTTCATGCGCTACTTTTAGTTGCCTTTCTTTTCTTGGGATTAAAATATCAAGACCCCCCACCAGCTGAGGAAGGAATAAGTATCAACTTTGGATATTCTGATGAAGGAATGGGAGAAGATGAACCAGAAGATATTGAAGAAATTACTGAAATAGTAGAGGAAGAAGTAATAGAGGAACAAATTCAAAGCACTGAGGAAATCATTACACAAACAGAAGTAGAAACTCCAGCTGTTGAGAAGACAGAAAAAGAGGAAGTTCTTAATGAGGAAGAACCCAAAGAAGAGGTAATTCAAGAGAAAAAACCTGAAGTAAATAAAAAAGCACTCTATCCTGGAAAGAAAAAGAGTAATAATACATCAGAGGGGGAAAAAGGTGGAGATGGCAATCAAGGAGTTATTGATGGAGATCCAAATGCTGATGTATATGAAGGAGGAGGAATTGGAGAAGATGGAACGGCTTATCAACTAGGAGGAAGAAAGGTGGAATTTAAAGCAAAACCAATTTACAATACTCAAGTTGAAGGAACAGTTGTTGTTCTAATTACTGTTGACAGATTAGGAAATGTTATAAATGCTATTCCTGGGGCGAAAGGCTCAACAACTCTTAATAAACAACTCCTGCAAAGGGCAAAAGCTGCAGCCCTAAAAACTAAGTTCGACCCTAAACAAACTGCCCCTACTAATCAACAAGGAAAAATAATTTATCATTTCAGCTTGAACTGATGGATTATAAGCAAACGCTTGATTATCTTTTTAGTAAATTACCCATGTATCAAAGAGATGGAATTGCCGCCTACAAAGAGGATATAGGAAATATTGTTGCAGCAACTAAGTACTTAAGAAACCCTCAGAAACAATTCAAAAGCATACATATTGCTGGTACAAATGGCAAGGGCTCAACTGCACACATGTTGGCTTCTATTCTGCAAGAAGCTGGCTATAAAGTTGGACTCTACACCTCTCCTCATTTAAAAGATTTTAGAGAAAGAATTAAAATAAATGGACAGATGATTGCAGAAGAGAAAGTCATTGATTTTGTAGATGAAAACAAACATCTTTTTGAAAAATTAGAAATGTCCTTTTTTGAAATGACAGTTGCTTTGGCTTTCAGTTTTTTTGCAAATCAAAAAGTAGATATTGCAGTTATAGAAACAGGATTAGGCGGCAGATTAGATAGCACAAATATCATAAATCCTGAACTCTCAATCATTACAAATATTGGCTTGGACCACACCTCTCTACTTGGAAATACCATAGAAGATATTGCAAAAGAAAAAGCTGGAATCGTAAAAGAAAATACACCTATCATTATTGGTAAAGAGCAAGAGGCAACAAAAACAATTTTTAAAACTATTGCTACTGAAAAAAACGCATCTCTATATTATGCTGAGAAAGCTACTGCTTTTACAACTGACCTAAAAGGAAAGTATCAAGTAGAAAATAGCTGCACTGCTCTTGCTGCAATTAAGCAACTCCAAAAAATAGGTTGGGAGATTACAGCTGAGAATATAAAAGATGGACTCAATAAAGTAGTGGGAAATACAAAACTTTTAGGGAGATGGCAAACTTTATCCGAAAGCCCAAAAATCATTTGTGATGTTGGGCATAATGAAGATGGCATCAAACAAATTGTAACACAAATTAAACAAACACCCCACCAAAATTTGCACTTTGTATTTGGAACAGTAAGCGACAAAGAAGTAAGCAATATATTAGCTCTGCTTCCAAAAAATGCAAAATATTATTTCTGCAAAGCAGAAATTCCAAGAGCAATGAGCGCTTCATCCTTACAGGAAAAAGCAAAAAAATTAGGCTTAAAAGGTAGTGTTGTTTCTTCTGTAAAAAAAGCCCTTGCTGATGCAAAAAAACATGCCAAAACAGACGACTTAATTTTTGTTGGAGGAAGTACATTTGTGGTGGCTGAAGTGCTATAATTTCTTTTATTAAAAACTTGTCTGTAATGGGAAATCGTATATATTTGCACTTCAATTTTGCGCGATTAACTCAGTTGGTTCAGAGTGCCTCCCTTACAAGGAGGAAGTCGGGGGTT
>JACKQG010000860.1_pt1 | contig 42827 bp, 33 predicted proteins | sample 8237621 | NCBI WGS metagenome assembly JACKQG01 (sample SAMN15677084, study PRJNA649215) | marine metagenome | biome: marine; feature: Black Sea; material: saline water; isolation source: suspended particulate matter (SPM) from the Black Sea western gyre | collected 2013-06-09/2013-06-10 | depth... | reverse complement strand
TTGTTACCCCCTAATTCGCCAAATTTGTTAAATGTTTTGTTAGCAAATACATTTAATAAGATAAATCTTTGCATGATCATGCTTTTCCTCACACTCGAATGCCAGAAGCTTATGCCGATTCTCCCCTACCTTCATTCTTATATCTCAGTACCGTCGGGCATGGTTCGGAATATTCCAGGGATAGAAATGATTTCCGAAGAGATTTAAAACAGAAATTCTTTCAAGAAATTTTAAAAGAAAAATACTACGGTCTCGATACTTTAAAACCGGTAATCATTTCCCTTTGATCTGATTGGTAACATTTATCATTTGATAATTTGCCACCGTAAGAACAAAAATATTTCACCTATTATATTCATACTAATAACACCTTATCTTTGGTAAAAATATAAGAACTTTTAGTAACGACAAGAAATTTGCAGGTGAATACAAAGTCATTTGGGATGGAAAGGGTGACCATGGGAAGGCTGTTTGTTGCGGAATCAATTTAAGTTAACTCAAAATAGGCAAATATTTTTTTTCTTTACATCAATAAATCTCATAAAGGTCCAATTTATACATTAATTCAGAAGACTCATTTTTCCATTTCCAACTGATACATGACAAAGATAGCAGTTGACATCCAATTTGGTAGCTATTGTTTATTTTGTAAAAAATTAATCCCTCGTAATTGAACATCGTCAAAACAACCAGTGTCATCAAAAGAACCAACTCCCACCAAACCATGTGATAATGTGGAATCTGTTGCTGTTAGGATTGGAACGTCCATATCATCAAGAAAGGCTTTGATCTCACCAGTACGTGATTGATAAGTAACCTTGAAATTATGATAAGATTTATCGCCAAGTCTGGCATTGGACTCGCCAGCAGGTTCGTGATTGATCTTTACTCTATCTTTTCCATTTACTATTCCGATAATATTATGCTTTGATGCTGATTGCTTACAAAAATGAACATAATAAAAATGTGTTAAATCCTGGTAATGAAAAACAACATTCATATCCCTGCCATGAATAAGAGTATCTTGAGTCGATTTAATTTTCCCGGTAAAAACAAAATCTTTTACATCAAAGTTCTTAAGTAGTGTATAGGCTTGAGGAGACCTGATCTCTCTTTCAGGTCCTGGGTGAATCAAAGCATAAACTTTTGAGCCACTATCTTGAATAATTTTCCAAACCTCTTTTGGGTAACTGACCCATTCATCAGTTTTACCATCTTCGAAATCTTCTGTTATTAAAACAGGTAATTCCTGCAGGTTTTTTCCTGAACCAGACTTTTTTGATTCACTACATGATATAAAAAAGAAAATAAAAAGCAAAATTGATACCATCTTTAAAACGGTATTACTATTTATAAAAATTAAACGCATATCTATTCTCCTTAATAAGATAAAATATTATGCCACCATTCCATCATGATAGCCCGGTCTTGCCCAACACAAAACATGAGGTCCAGCTAAATGTGATAATCTTGTTTCCAGAGTTTTTCTATTAATTTCCACTTTTTTTTCTGAGACAAACTTATTTACTATACGAATATTTTCTAGTAAAGTCTCTCTGCCAAAATGCCCAATCATTGAAGTAGCTACTCCGGGTTGAGTCCAGGCATATTGCAATAATTCCCCAGGTGTAGCTTCTTTGCCAACAATGTTCCGCATTACTTTCATAGCAATTACACCAACATTTTTTTTGTTTGCTGCTGGTAATGCAACTTCTGCAAAATCACCGTATTTAGTCGGATTCATTGCCAATAGCGCAACATCGATGTCTAATTTTTCAATTAGCTCCTTTGATTTTTGAGAACTATTCATACAGGAAAATCCGATGAAACGAACAACACCTTCGTCTTTTAACTGATTCATCATCTTATAAACGCCTTTTTCCAATACAGCAATATCTTCAGAAGGCTCGATGCTGTGAATCATTAGGATATCAATATAATCTGTTCGCATATGCTTGAGACTGCGTTCAATCTCTTTCTTGGCTTCATCCGGTTTTCTTGATTCAAACTTTGTTGAAATAATGATATTATCTCGATACTTTGGCAGTATTCTTCCAAATCGTTCCTCACTGCTCATGGAAGCGCCCCATTGATAACCTGAACTTGTATCAAAAAAATTAATACCAGACTCCACTGCTTTCTCCAAAATCGACTCCCAGTCTCCATCTTTATTTTTAAGAAATTGAGATCCACCACCAAATGAGAGAATAGACACTTCTAATCCTGTTTTGCCCAAAGTACGCATGGGCATTTTATCAAATTTTTGTTGCTTACATAAAGAGAAAAATCCAATTGAAGAGAGACCAATAATCCCGGCTGATGATTGTTTTAAAAAGTCTCGGCGTGAAATATTTGAACGTATTGTTTTCATAATGAAAAAACCTTATATTTATTTTATTGTATATTATTTAGCTTATTCTACTTTTATTGAACTATTACATCTTTTACGATGTAATATTCACCAAGAATTTAACCAATTTTTGTTTTAGTTTCAAGACTTTTTCTTAATTAATCACCAAATTTTTGGATAAAGTAAATTCACTCTTTCAGTAATAATATCTAAATCTGGCAGTACTGTGATTAATTGTTCATATTTGGGTTCTTCAAAATATATCGAGGCCATTCGTAGCAACACAGACATATCAAAATAACATCCCTGCCAACTTGTAATTTGCTGGTATTGCCATTCTTTTTTCTGTATTGCATAAGGGATAAGAAATTCTAAAGCCTTTTGAATGCTGCGACCGTCTTCCGTTTCAAAATCCCAGATATCCACACCAACAATATCGCCTAACTTTGCTGCGGCAAACATCGCTTCCAGATTGAATGTGCTGTAAGAAAAAGCTCGTGTCCTTTCTAATTCTCGTGGTTGCCGACCATCTGGTTCAATCTGATCTGCAATACGTTTCATTTTGAATTTGCGCAATACTTCTTTTGCTTTCTCTTCCTTACCGGTATATAAGGAAAAATAGGCAACCTGAACATCGTACCAGGTGCCATGGTTATTATCTCTTGCTGCTTCCTTTTGTCCGTTCTTACTATGCAATAGCCATTTCAAATATTGCGCAAACCACTCCTCCAACTCTTTTTGATCCTGCTCTGTCCAATAGTTCGATTCGGAGATTAATCCAACTCCATCAGCTATCCGAAAAAACGATCTTGTATCAATGATACCAACTCCTCGACCATCGGAAATTCCAGGTATATGCTGGGCATACTTTAAATGCGGATTCATACGGGTTGCTTTGTTCAGAAACCAGTTTCGCACCAATTTGGCAGCATGTTCAGCATAATTTTCATTGTCCGTTAAAAAATAAGCTAACGCGAGTGTCGATACATTCAAATCTAACTCGCGCAGCGGACGTTTATCATATTGTTCCCGTTTCGGATTAGTTCTTCCGTCATGACGAACATAGGGTAAACCATCTTCAGTTTCCGGATTAGACCACCAATAAGGCGATAAACTCATGTAATCATGTTTATCACCACTGGGCGGGGTAAATGGTTTGGTCATCACTGAAAATGATCCTGCTTTTAAACTGATATTTGCTTCATCAGATATTTTATTAAACGCTGGTAATAATTTTTTATCACCTTCTAAAATGCGCTGTTTTACCTTTGTGAGCATTTCAAGGTCGAGTAAAAATATACGAGGTACATTTATTCCATTTGTTTCTTTTGCAATGTTTGTATTTATATAACAGAATAGTACACAAAAAATAACAAGATAAGCTATTAATTTTTTTAGTCCATCTTTAATTCGCATTTTTTCCTTCTTAATCTTTTGTTTAATTGTAAGTTATTTTAACCCACTAATATATCTATTTTTTGGTATTAATTTAACGATAATATTCAGCTTTTACATTACTTATAACATTCTGATCAGCAAAGTATTCAGCAGGAATAAAATACAATTAAAAATATCCGTGAAAATCTGTGTCATCCGCGTTATAGTAATTTTATAATGTAATTCGCTAATTCGTGGCTAATTCCTTTGCAAAAAAATGATTGAACTGACAAGAGATTATCGCACTAAAATACACTTTTTTGTCGCTTGAAAACTACCAGCTTGTAATTTGTAATAATATATCCCGCTGGCAAGACCAATAAAATTCCAGGTATACCGGTGATTACCGGGAAATAAGTTCTGCGACACCAGCGTCTTAACCTTCTCTCCCTTAATGTTATAGACTTTTAATGTTACAAAACTTTCCTGATGGATGGAAAATTCAATTGTTGTAAATGGATTGAATGGATTGGGATAATTTTGGCTTAAGCTGAAATTTACAGGAATTTGTTCATTGGCATAATCCAAACCGCTGGGACTGTAAATAATAGCATTTGTTAAATAAATACCGGCTCTGTTCGTCGGATTCATAACTCTAAGACGCACCTTATGCTCTGACATTGGCAACTGATATTTCCAAAACGGAATGAATTTTCGTACTGTATAATTTGTCGGTATGTTTGTGGTTTCTACATAATTTCCATCAATGTACATTGCAACCTTAAAGGTATAATCTGTTGTTATTCCTTGTGCAAGCCATGCTTCTCCATTTACTGCAAATCCATTTCCTACAAACTGGAAGGTGACGTCATCGGTCAAAAAAGTATATAATTCTTTCTTCTCAAGAGGATAATGCCCATCAAATCCAACTTCTAATTGTACCGGTTCTGGATTTTGTACTTTTATCGCTGCTTTTTCTCCGTCCACATCACCGCCATTTTTCTCGATTAGCTCCAGTGCCTGACGATAAGACATATCATAAGCGTCCAGAAGAGAAATAGTGGTATGTTGGAAATCAATTGGTTCTACTTCGGAAAGCCCTTGCTTCCAATAATCCGGAATACTGTCACAACCGATCACAGTGCCGAGTATTCCGCCAGCGCTTGCGGGATTACAATCAGAATCATCACCGCAGCGTGTACTAATGTCAATTGTTTTACCAAAATCCCTTTCTCCGTACAACAGTCCGACTAATATCCATGCGGAATTAATTTTCGCATCAATATTAAAATCGCTAAAAACTCCATGGGGGCAGCCAACATCATTATTCCACTTATCATGTACTTTTAGCCAGGTAATTTTCCAGTTGTCTGGATTTTGAGAATGCCAATTAATAACATCCCGCATGCATAATCCGTACTTGCTTTCGGGTGGAATAACTTTTAAAGCCTCTTCAACAATGTAGTTTATATCTTTCGAAACAAAAGCCAGAGCATACATAGCTGCCACATACACCCCGCCATACCAGCCGTCACCATAGTTCATTATATGGCCAATTTTATCACATATATTAGAGGATGTATTGACCATTCCGGGACTCATGAGTCCTGCGAAATCTGCCTCGATTTGAAAATCGATATCATCAGCACAGGGATTGTTAAGCCAATGTCCCGATTGCGGCGGCATTATACCGTTCAGGATATTGTACCGGGCACACTGATTGGCATGCCAAAGATAATAATCCGCATAAGCAAATGCATGTGCAAAAGAACTGGCGGGTGCATCCAAACCTTCTGTTTCAAATACTTCGACAAAGGTCAAGTCCATGTAGATATCATCGTACAGCCAAGGTGAATCGTCGTACCATTCCTTCATGTATCCGTCATACCACGGAATTACGTGATAATCGGGGATCATTCTGCTTCTGAACTGAAATTCAGTCGACCCGCCATAAGTACAGGCAATTGTCTGACCCGCCCAGCCGCCTTTAATTTTATCCTGCAATATCTCGAGTGGTATTTCAATTGTTGCGTCCTGGGCACAAACGATACAGCTCATTAAACTGATTGCATACGACACAAATAAAACTAAAGCGTATTTCACTAGAGGCATCCTCCGTAATTATTGAGCTAATCTGTTGTCAGTTCAATTTTCGTTTTCTCCGTCAAAAAGAAGGCGGGTTTTCAATTTGCAAAAATTTCTGAACTGATGTACATATTTTAAATTCACTGAAAAAGGCTAAGTCCGTCAGCTGACGGATGAGGCTAAGAAAGGTTAGGGGAGAAAATTTGCAAATTTGAATTTTAAAATATTTATTGTATTAATCTTTTTTAACCATAGCCTTTGCACTAAAGTATTAAAACCTGTACTTTAGTGTGATAAGTACTCATAAGAGCAACTGTTTATCTTCCCCATGCGTCGTAGCGCGGGAATTCATAGCCCCAAATATTTCGAAGCATTACCGTATATTGCACTGCAATTGATGCGGACAACTCACGTCCCCAGTAGTCCTCTTCATGTGTCCCCTCTGACTGACCGTAATGAAAGGCAATATCGTTTTCAATGAGCAACTTTGCAAAATCTTTGGCTGAGTTGAACAGAAAATCGCTGACACCACAATCGAGGTATATATGGGGAAGCTGTTCTTTCGGCACTTGCAGCACCAGTTTAAAAGGATCGACCGTATCGGCTTGTTCAACGGTGAGAAACGGCTGACCAGCCGGTGTTCTCTCCTTAATTGTTGAATATCCTTCCAGATCAATATCCCGGTACCGCGACACGGTATCCTCTGCAATTTTTTCCCAGATCACAAACGGCTTCTCACCCTTTTCTAAATGGTCCCGGCATTGCGCGGCCCAGCCGAGTGCACCGCTCAGGCTGCCGACCGAGCAAAAAAGGTCGGGGTTAGATAATCCAAGCGAAATAGCGCCAAATCCGCCCATTGAAATACCGTTGATCGCCCTGCCGTTTCTTTCGGCGACTGTGCGGAAATGTGTATCCACATAATTAATTATATCGACACATACATGATCGGCAAAATTATTCTGCTGGTTATTTTCCGACTTCGCCCAATTAACGTACCACGAGTTACCCACATCTACCATCACCACGATCATGTCAAACAGGTTCAAGTACTCCGGGACACCCACATATTTGAATTCGTTATAATTGGAGGTCAGCCCGTGACATAAATAAAGAACTGGATAACATAGCTCCGATTTATCGTACCCGCGCGGCAATACCACATTAATCGCCATATCCCGTTTCACTGATTCCGAATAGAACTTTACTTCGGTCACCGGCAATGGTTCCATGTTTATGTAGCCAAGTGAATTCAAGTTTGGATTCTTATCGTTGCGGTTGGAGCAACCCAAAATAGTAAGAAACAATAGTACGAGGATTAATAACAATCTCTGTTTCATTGTGTGACTCCCTTTTAAAAAAAACGTAGTGGTCAAAATTTCAATCATAAATGAAGAATGATTGTTTAATACAAGGCATTATCTTACATAAAGATTCTCTCCCCCTAATTTTACAGTCGCTCACAAATATAGAAAAATCAAACGAATTCATTGATTAACGCTAATCATTAGTGGGACAGGAATACAGCAATCCCTTCAGGACGCAGTAAGAAAATCCTATATTAATTTCTATATGTATTTTTCATTTTTTCATAAAACTTTTGACACTACCAAAAAAAATGTAAAAATGTATGCCTAATTCCACAGTAGTTTTTCAACATCTTCTCGCTGAGGCGCAGACGGTTGGGCTCCTAATTTGGTAACTGATAGAGCTGCTGCTGCATTTGCAAAACGCAAACCATTTTTTAACGATTTTTTCTCGGCTAAAGCAACAGATAGAGCACCGTTAAATACATCACCTGCAGCGGTAGCATCGACAGCTTCTACCTTATATCCCGGAATCATTTCACTAACATCAGCAGTTACCAACAACGCACCCTTACTCCCCATCGTTACAATTACTGTATCAACTCCTTTAGCTATTAACACCCGTGCTGCTTGTTCAGCACTTTTTTCATCTTTAACTAAAATGCCGGTCAATAATTCAGACTCAGATTCATTTGGTGTTAAAATCGTTAAATTTTGAAAAAGTGAGTCATCAAGAGGCTGTGCTGGGGCCGGATTTAGAATGACTTTCACTCCACATTCATTTGCAATTTGCGCGGCAGCGTTAACCGTTTCCAGTGGAATTTCTAATTGCATAACAAGAATATCCGACGAACTAATCACATTTTTTGCTTTGATAATATCTTGTGGAGAAAGATTTAAATTAGCGCCCGAGGCAACTGCAATGCTGTTTTCGCCTTCATCATCCACAAAAATTTCCGCAACACCAGACGGAGCTTTCTTATCCTTTATTATATAATCGACATTTATCTTATCTGCGATAAAACCTTCTACAGCCTTATCACCAAACATATCTTCACCAACACGGGCGATAAATGATACCGAACCACCTGCCCGTGCTGCAGCTACAGCCTGATTAGCTCCTTTTCCTCCTGCTGCTGATAAAAATTTACCGCCAAGAATTGTTTCACCCGGTTTAGGAATTCGCGGGACTTTAATGATCATATCGGTATTCGAGCTGCCGACAACGACAATCTTCGCCTTATCCATATTTGCTCCTATTTTAAAATTATTTAGTGTAAAAGTATTCTCTAATCGTTTGATCTCATATTGTAACATCAACAAGCACCGATGCCATCGCTCTAAGCGAAAGCATCGGTTTAAAATTCAACAAGTATAGTTCGTAAGATTCACATCATGTACTTATCTCGACATCGTCTGGTGAAAATTTACCCCAGTCTTGCAGTTATAATTAGGCCTAAGCCCAAAGCAAAACAAATGAACATTAAAGTGATCAATTTATTGGTTCCCGCCGGGGCTTCTTTAAATTCCTTCCAAATAAACACACCCCATAATGCTGCTACCATTGTCGCTCCCTGTCCTAATCCATAGGAAATAGCGAAACCTGCCTGACCAGAGGCAATTATACTGAATGACATACCAATACACCAGATAATACCACCAAGTACACCGATCGAATGAAGACGCAATCCACCTTTAAAATAAGCTGAAATTGACACAGATTCTCCCTCAAACGGCTTTTTCATTACAATTGTATTAATAACAAAATTGCTTAAAAATAGCCCAACAGAAAAGAAGAAAACGGCTGTATATGGGCTTAGTTTTCCTGCCTCCATATTCACAAAATCGGTTGACATGGAGCTTGCCACAAACCTGTAGAAAAAACCCATGAGAATACCACAAACTACCGATAAAACCAGCCCTTTTGTGGATACTCCTTTGGTTTGGCTCGGCAACTTTTTGTAAGCAGCAGCATCAATAATAATAGCAGCAACCACAAGTGCAACACCAAGAAAAAGAATTGTTGGATTACCCAGAGGAGTAGCTATGTAGTTGATGATTACGCCCCAGACAAGTGCAATCCCTATTCCCACCGGGAATGCTACTGCCATGCCGGCAATTGCAATAGCAGCAACCAAAAGAATATTCGCAGCATTAAAGACAGCGCCGCCTATCATTGCAGACAGGATATTGCTGAATTCTGCCTGCCCTATATCTGCAATAAAACTCCTGCCCGCACTACCCGAACTTCCCAAAGTAAATGCAAAAATTGCTGATAATAACAGGACACCTATCACATAGTCCCAGTAAAAGAGTTCAAATCTCCATTCCTTGCTGGCTAATTTCTGTGTATTAGCCCATGAACCCCAACAAAGCATGGTAATGAAGCAAAAAATAACTGCTAGCAAATAACTATCCAGTACAAACATGTTGTAGCTCCTTTCAGTTTACGATTATAAATTATGATTTTATTTAGCTTTAATAATTGCTATACTGTACTCACTATTCCGCCTTGTCCACAGCAGGCAGTCTCAGACAGCTCCGAAAACGGTTTTTATATAGCTTACTGCGGAATATCAAAACCAAATATGGTAATGTAATTATATACAATATAATTCCAAATATACTACCCATAATCGCAATCACTATAATAATTATGGACAGTTTTCCCAATATAGCTGTCACAAATCCCCAATTCATACCAGCATATAAAAACAAAAATAAAATTTGCGATACTACTGACCAGAGCAGTAAAAAACCTAAAAAGCGTTTATTACTGTAAGACTTGCGACAATTTAACGCAGTAATTGTTAATGCAAGTAATAATGCCCCTGCCCAGTAGAAAAAAGTCATCAATGATATTTTTGTTCCAGCGTCGAGTCGGCCTGCATTACTGCCCACAGTACCGCTATATCCTGCGGCGAGCAAAATTACTATTGCTATTAAATATGAAATAAACCATTTGTATTTCCCAATTTTCTCACCCACCAGACATAACAAAGCAAGTCCAACTGCCATACTAACAATAACCGGGCCTATGGCAAAGGTGTCTAACATTTCTGCCGACATAAAACTGCTTAACAGAGTCCAAACTCCCAAAACCACAACCAATGGCAGAGCGATCAGCAGCGCTGAAAATTTATAATTTTCCTTTAACGCCACAATAGCCAACACAAGCAATAACCATAGAACTAACTTTAAAATTAAATAACCTTGAATCTGGGTAAGTTCATCTTTTGTAAATTGACTATCAGCTATTGGGCCCGGTTTCCATGACTGTTCAAGTTTAGACGGTATGGGCTTCTTTACAGGAATAACAAACACATCTTCGCCTTCTTCGTCTGTCTCAATTCTTCCGCCAGCTTTAACTACTGCCTGCCGAGCGAGTTTTTCGCATACATCAATAAGTGTTGGAAAATCGTATTCGGTGAAGCTGAATTTTTTGTCCTGAATCAGCGCTGAAATATATTTTTGGGGCAAATTTTTATATCCCGCTGCTGTAAAAAGCACTCCTGCTGCATTGGACGGATTACAATCGGAATCCTGTCCACAGCGCATTGAAATTACAGTTGTTTGATCCATATCGTTATTGCCATAAAGCATTCCCATTAAGATGTATGCGCCATTTATTTTGGCATCGATATTAAAATCCTCTTTTGTATCGGAACATGAATATCGCCGATAATCGAGATTTTTATGATACTTCTCATTGATGAGCTGCCATGTTTCTTGCCAATCATCCGGATTTTCCTGATGCCATTGTATTACATCGCAAACCATTTCCGCGTATTGACTTTCCGCAGGGATGGAGCGTAGTCCGGCTTCAATAATCGTAAGTGGATCATCTTCGAAAAAAGCCTCAGCATACATAGCACCAACAAACTGGCCTGCATAAAGACCATCACCATAATTCACCAGCCTGCCGAACTTTTCACCAAGGGCAATTACAATATTGGGAAGGCCCGGCGCTATTAAACCTGAATAATCTGCTTCGATCTGATAGTCGATATCATCCGAGTGATCACTGAATTGCGGATGACTGCAATTGGGTGGCGCAATTCCCTTGCGCAAATTGTCTCGTCCTGCTTTGTTTGCATGCCACAACATATAACCACTTCTGGCAAAATCAATTCCCGCCTGTCGTATAGACACGTCAAAGCCGTATTCTTCCAGCGAGCGGAGAAACGTCATCTCCACGTAAATATCATCCTGGCTGAATTGATTTACCATTGCTGGCTGCCATACAGGCACCTTATCCTCAGGAATAATTTTACTTTGATAACGGAATTCTGTGGGCGCACCCCAACCTACACCTACCATCTGGCCGATCCAGCCTGCCATCATCTTGTCGCGGTATTCGCTGACAGGCAGACGACGTTCCGATAGTTCGACGTCCTGAGCTTGAACTTTTCCAATTGCTAGACTAAATATTATACCCACCATAAGCAGCGACATCATTACCAGCAAAATTTTGTTTTGATTTCTTCTGAATTTCATAATTCTTCTCACCCTCCGTTATTGATACTATTAATTTAATTTTAAAGGTACAATATTATTTCAATTTCACCTATCATCAGACTATTATTTCACTGAAAAAAATAACTTCCGTTTCAACTTATGTTTTCCCGCTTGATTAAATTATTTTACACCATAGACCACAGCACCTGAAATTGTAAATTTCGTGTCTATTGCTTTCGGATTTTTTTTGCCACTCAGCACGATTCGTACCTCATGGTCACCGTCAGCTAAAGTGACATTATGATATAAAAATGCCATCGGGTTTCCTTCATTCGCAACCCAATAATAAGCATCAATTGTACGATCCAGCTTGCCGTCAATATAAACATCTGCCTTACCGTGGTCGTTGTTCCATACACCCGATATCATCACACCCGTTCCTTTGAATTTAAATGTTGCCTGGGCGCCTTTTTGCTTTGCTGTTTTGATTTTATTAACAGATTGTTCAAATATATTGGGAACCTCGATTATTTTCCAGGCACCTTTCCATGTCCACGCATCCTCTGTGGGTCCTGACCTGTAGAGTGGTTTCAAGTTTGGGAAAGAGACTTCAAGCTTAGCCGGGGCTTTGGGAACCTGCATATTAATCTGAGCAACATCTTCATTAACAGTACCACCGTTTTGCTCAATCAATTGTTTTGCATATTTAAGCGTATTATCGACAACTTTGTTAAAGGAATATTCCGTAAAAATAAATACTGAATCTGCTATTGCAGGAATTCCACCTTTCCATTTTTCTGGGATACTTGAATATCCATCTCGAATTCCGAGCACAGCAGCAGCATTTGATGGATTGCAGTCTGAATCCTGGCCACAACGTATGGAGACTTCCATGGTTTTGCCAAAATCTCCATCTCCGTACAATAAACCCATAACTATAAATGCACCATTAATTTTCGCATCAATATTAAAGGGGTGAAGTGGTCCACTGATATCAGTATCAAGCCATTTTTCATTCAATTCTTTCCATGCCGAACGCCAGTTTTCAGGATATTGAGCGTGCAGGTCGATGACATCCTGAACACATTGAGCGTATTCACTTTCAGCCGGGATCGCAAGCAACGCATTCTTTACTATTGTATTCATATCTTTTTCAAAAAAAGCCTCTGTGTAAAGAGCACAAACAAACATACCGCCATAAACACCGTCGCCATAATTCATGATATGCCCGATTTTATCACATATTTCGTTTGAAGTTTGCGGCATACCCGGGCACATAAAACCGATATAGTCGGCTTCGATTTGAAAATCAATGGCATCAGCCCACAGGCTATTTTCAGGATGACCTGACATTGGCGGCATAATGCCGTCGAAAAAATTCTTTCGTGCCTGAACATTTGCACACCAGAGCTGGTAACCCGCATTAGCATAAGATTCGGCAAATTTTTCCGCAGGAGCGTCTATTCCATATTTGTCCATTGCCATCATAAAACTCATTTGCACGTACATATCGTCCTGGCCAATTGAATTATTGACATGATCCGGTTCCCAGACTATTTCTTTATCATAAGTAGTTCCTAATGCCCTGAATTCTGTCGGCGCGCCATAGGATACACCAATCATCTTTCCAGCCCACCCGCCGGCAATTTTATCTTTCAATTCAGATATTTGAATGGTTTTTATGTTTTTTTTAGCACAAGAAGAGAACATCAGGGGGACTATTAATAAAATGCACAAAATTTTTGTTTTCATTATCTTGCCCTCGGTTAAGTTACATAGTAAACTTGAATTATGGTTTGGATTTCAATGTCATTAAGTTAACAGAAGTTTGGATAAAATATGGGCTAAAGCCCTAAAAATTTGGGACACTGTTAAAATACCCCTGACATAAATGACCCTGTTGATTTATTACCTTTTTAAAATCAAAATGTCAATATATAGTATGATTGCGAATGATTTGCTACAATATATTGTGGTCAATTTTTGAAAATTTGAATAAATCAACAGAGTCATAAATGTCGGAGCAATTCAATGTCCACAATTTTTTAAGAATAAATGATTAGCCCCAAACTTTTAAGCTGGGGATTTCAAATGTTCTTCAAGCTTTTTATCGGGCCTCAACCCGATTTGAAACCTTAACTTAATGACATTGGTTTGGATTTAGTTAAAAAGCTCCAGTTCTGCCAGCATTAATTTCAGCAAAATATTCATACCTATGAAACTTAGAAGATTCTTGCATAGGTATGATTTTTTAGGAAAATTGTTAACCGATCACAGGGTGCTATTATGACAAATGAAATATTAATATCTTTGACAGGATTACAAGGATATACAGGATTATTTATATTTCATTCTTTTACACATTGCTAAACGATTAATTTAATATTTATTTTTTTTGGGGATAAAAATCCTGTGAATCCGTAAAATCCTGTAATCCTGTCATTTAATTTTTTCCAAATCTTGAATTATCGAAAACTACCCTGGTGATCGGATACGAACATAAAATTATTAATGTTTGTGTTTTAATGGTTTATCACCGTAGATAATCGCATTTGGTAATTGAATACCAGCCTTATCTGTCGGATTCAGTACCTTTAAGCGAACAGTATGTTTTCCCATTGGCAGTTGATATTTATAAAACGGAACAAATTTCCGTTTTCTATAATCCGTCGGCAGCTTAGTTGTTACAGCCAGATCCCCATCAATATACATTTCAAGTTCAAAAGTATATTCTTCAGTACTCTGGCTTCTGTCTCTTTCTCTGCCCGCCATTCTTGCTCCTCCATTTATTGCGATTCCAATCCCCTCAAACTCAAAGGAAGCTTCATCGGCTAATGTTATATTTAATTCCTTTTTTTCAGTAGGATAATGTCCCTCAAATCCAACTTCCAGTCGAACTGGTTTTGGTTTCTGCACTTTAATTACTGCCTTTTCTTCATCTACCACACCACCATTTTTCTTAATCACCTCCAGCGCTTGCTTGTAGGACATATCATAAGTGCGGTTCAGAGAAATTGTGGTATATTTAAAATCAATAGGTTCCACTTCAGCAAGCCCCTGTTTCCAGTAATCAGGAATATTGCTGTACCCGATCATTGTCCCAAGTATTCCTCCGGCACTCGCGGGATTACAGTCAGAATCATCACCGCAGCGTGTACTTATGTCGGTCGTTTTACCAAAATCCTTTTCCCCATACAGTAATCCGACCAATATCCATGCGGAATTAATTTTCGCATCGATATTAAAATCGTCAAAAACACCGTGAGGACAGCCCACATCATTGTCCCACTTGTCATGTGTTTTTTGCCAGGTGATTTTCCAATCGTCTGGATTTTCCTTATGCCATTTAATAACATCCTGCATGCATTGTGCGTACTGGCTTTCCGCTGGAATAACCTTTAATGCCTCTTCAACTACGTAATTTATATCGTCAGAAATAAAAGCCAGAGCATACATCGCTGCGACATACACTCCGCCATACCAGCCGTCACCATAGTTCATAATATGACCGATTTTATCACTTATCTCAGCCGATGTATTTACCATACCGGGACTCATAAGTCCAGCAAAATCTGCTTCAATTTGAAAATCGATATCATCTGCGCAGGGATTATTAAGCCAATTCCCGGATTCAGGCGGCATTATACCATTCAAGATATTGAATCGGGCACACTGATTTGCATGCCAAAGCATATAATCAGCATAGGCGAACGCTTTCGCAAAGGAGCTTGCCGGTGCATCCAAGCCTTCCTTTTCAAATACTTCGACGAATGTTAAATCCATATAGATATCGTCGTACAATCCCGGTCTCTCTTCGTACGTCTCTTTCATGTATCCATCATACCATGGAATTTCATGATCATCAGGGATCATCTTACTTCTGAATTGAAATTCTGTTGGCCCCCCGTACGTACACGAAATTGTCTGACCTGCCCAGCCGCCCTTAATTTTGTCTTTCAAAACATCGAGCGGTAGTTCTTTCACCGTTTGTTTAGCACAACCCATACAAAACACAAGTCCGAAAACACATAACACACATAAAACCATTCCCTTTTTCATTTTGACCTCCTGAAATTTAGTTAAGTTACTGTTTAGTTTTACCGTTTTATTCTTGTTATTTTTTTTTAGTTATTATAATTGACAAAATTCAAATTACCTATAATATTTTTGATGAGTGAATTCCTGCCCCAGAATTAGCATGCCTGTTTCCGGATGTCTTTCTCCACCGTCAAATGGATCATCGGTTTCTTTTATCCACTTTTTCAAGCGATTTTCCAATTTCGCCTGAACATCTTTATATTTTGCATCTCCAGCCAGATTTTTCATTTCATAAGGGTCATTATTGCGATCAAATAACCATATTCCATGCTCGTATTTCTGCGGCTGCCACCAGCGGGCATAAGTCCATCTATCAGTTCTCAATCCTCTCCAAAAACCGACCCATTCTCCACGATGCGGCCAACCGGGTCCCAGGATTTGCATATAAACCGAATCGGGTTCATCTCCATCGCTGCCTACTGCGGCAAAGGAACAATCTTTCCCTTGAACCCCCTGAGGTATTTCCACTCCGCAAAGAGATAATATACTCGGCATCACATCCACGCTGTTGAATAAAATATTCGTTCTTCTTCCCCCTTTTACCTTTTCCGGATACCTTAATATAAAAGGGATATGAATCGACTCTTCATGGGGTGTACCCTTGTTGGCGCGTTTGCTGGTATGCAGCCACTTCTGGCCTGGTCCACCGTACCCGTAACTTCTTAGATGATCTCCATGGTCCGATGATTGGGTGTCTTCACAATCTTATTCCCGCTTGCGCCAACAGCACTAAAGCGCAACTGATCGCAGAAGATATACAGCAGATTGGGTTTGTTTCCTCTATTGGATTTGCGATTAAATACAGGGGCATTTCCTTTATTAAAAGCAAAAATCGGGTTTGTTTGAGACAAAACACCTCCGGCTACTACACTGCCAACCGCTCCAGAAATTGTTTTTTTTATGAACTCACGTCTTGTTGATTTTACCATAAAAGTATTTGTTTTGTTATAATTCAAAACAGAGCTGAAAAACTGTATTCTTTAATCATGCTAATTAATATTATAGATACCGATATTTTGTTACTTAATACTTTATAAATTCAAAAGCACCAATATCGGGCTTTCCGCCTTGTGGTACTAAGTTATCTTCAAAATCCAACTTCCTGCCAACATCAACGCCCGCATCAATTGCAGGGCTTCCAGCTCGCAGGTGAAGATCACGATTCTCCAAATCCATAAACAGCGGATCGGCTATAATGTCACCCCTACCAAGAGATATACCGCACGGATTTTCCTGGGTCCCATCAACAACAAAATATACATTATTGGAATGTGGTTGATTCCATTTATCTGCATTATAGACACTGTCACCGGCAAATACCTGTAAACCTTTGGCAAGTACGAAAATATTATTTCGTACCGTTACCTCATTCTCTTTTTCAAAGCTGAAAACAACCCGCACTCTACTGTTAGGTGGTTTAAGACACAGGACAGTATTATTCTCCACAATACAGTTTGTGCCCGCCCAAAAGAAAATAAATTCCTGATAATCATCGCTTACATTATAGGAAACCTGTATATTGTCTGCACTCGCGCCAGTAGTTATTTCCAAAAAGCCCTCATTTCCGGTTGAATAATTATGATGAATATAAATATTATCCCTGGCATGCTTCTGATCATCAATTTCTATCGCCCCGCCATCAGCTCCAAACCTACCACCCTTAGAAAAATAATTGACTATTTTATTATAGGATATTTCATTATTTGAATTGGCAACCATGATGCCTACGGGACCCCAACTCGGGTAGCTGAGAAATATATTGCAGTCATGGATATAATTATGCGTAATTAGATTGTGCTGACCGATCACTTGAATACCCATAGGACAATTTTCTATCTCGCAGTTTTTAATAATATTATGTTCTGCTTTAAGTGAGACAAAAATCGCTCCTGCTTCACGGGCAGTGAGGTGTCGATTCCGATTAGCTGGAATCCCATCATAGAAATACAATCCATCAACCACAATATAGCATCCATCAATTTGAATCATACGACCCTTTTGCAACTGGTAACTCTGGTTAGTAAATCTTGGCGCCCGGCCTGTACCATACTCGGTGTATATAATGGGTCTGCCTGTTACCCCGGAACCACTGATGTGTAATGCTCCATTGAAGCTTGAACCTCGAGAGAAAAGCACAGTATCCCCGGGATTAAATGTATGCTGATTCACCGGTTTAAGAGTTCTCCACGGCAGAGCTTTTGTGCCCGGATTTTCGTCATCACCGTGCTGAGTGACATAAAAGGAGCTCTGTTTTTCAGATGTCTCTGCATACAGCCTACTGCCCCCAAAGAATATAAACATTATAACAACCAGTACAAACATTCGCAAATAATTAGCCATATCACTCTCACTCAGCAATTTCACCGGAATATGTGACAACCTTTCCCAAACTGACCATAATCCCCTCACTGTCTGCGTTCTTTTTTCCAGTCACAAGTACCCTTAATTTATGATCTCCATCGGGTAAGCCTGTAACCCAAACGGCGGTCGATTGATCGGCACGTTTCCATTTTTTAGGTAGATACATATCTCGTGTACCCATTGATTTGTCGTCGATGACATATTCCAGAATTCCCTGATCAAATCGCAGGTCTCCCTGAACATAAATTGCGTTCCCTATAAACTCAACCTCCATACTGCCATTTATGTCTGACGATCTGCGCATACTTTCATCCCCTTTAGGAAACAATTTCCACTCGCCCTGCCAGGTAATACGTTCATCGGTTACATTAAATCGATCAAGTGGTGCAAGTGTGGGAAACGAGATTTCTGCTTTTCTGGATGTTCGAAATGACTGCACATTAATATTTATTTCACATCCGGACTCTTTTCCGCCATTGGCTAAAATATTTTCTAATGAAAGACGCAGGCATTCTTTTGAAGCAGATTCTATGGAAAATGGTGTAAAATGAAAATCGGTGTTCATGTGCGGTGCCATTGCCGTGGTAATTTTTTCAGGAAGATTATTAAAACCCAGCATTGTGCCCACAATACCGCCAGAATTTGCTGGATTGCAGTCAGAGTCCTGGCCGCATCGCGTCGATAGTTCAACCGTTTTCTCCAAATCACCCTCACCATATAGTAAACCAAGCGCTATATATGCACCATTCAAACGCGCCTGTATATTAAATTTGCTATGCACACCCCAGGGACAAAGATCGTTGTTATACTTATCTTCTAATTCCTGCCAAGTTTTCTTCCAATCAAGAGGATATTGTTTATGCCACTTAAAGAGATCTCCGATAATTTCTGCATAACCGCTTCCTTCCGGAAGTGCCTTAAAACCTGCTTCAACAATCTGCTGCATATCATTATAAATGAATGCCGCGGCATACATGGCGGTTACAAAATATCCGCCATAGACCCCGTCACCGTAATTCATCAAATGGCCAGCACGATCACAAATATTCAAAGCCGCCTGGGGTAATCCCGGACAAACCAGCCCGATGAAATCACACTCAATCTGAAAATCAATGTCATCCGCATGGGGATTGTATAAAGGATGTCCGGATTTGTCCGGTGGTATCCCTTCTAAAATATTCTGACGCCCCTGGCCATTAGCATGCCATAAAAGAAATCCCCCGTGAGCAAATTCTTTGGCAAAGTCAGCACTGGTAGCATCGAGCCCATTATCGACAACTGCCTTAAATAGAGCCATATTTACGTACATATCATCCTGATAAGGCAGCCATTCCAAGCCTTTTGGATCCAACTCTAAAGGACCTTCTATTATTTTACCCTGATGACCAAATTCTGTTGGGCCTCCAAATGAAACTCCATAAGATTTACCAACCCAACCGCCACGAATTTTATCGAGAAGGACATCCCGGGTAGTGGTAACTGTTTGTTGATTATTTGTACAATTAAAAACGATTATCAAAGACATTATTAATATAATAAACAAAAATCGTTTCATGATTATTCTCCAATTTTCAGTTAATAATAAGAGCCATTTTTTTCGCTATATTGATTTATCATTGTTCCTCTCCGATAGGTCGGAGTGGGACGATTTATTTTTATCAGCTACTCTTTAATCCTCTCATACGCTCCAATATCTGGCACTCCACCCGCCGGAATGGGATTATTATCGAAATCCAGCTTGTAACCGAGATCAGCACCAGCATCCACAGCCGGACTTTCCGCTCTCAATCGATAATTGCGATTCTCAAAGTCTATAAATAATGGATCCCCGATCTTGCCGTTTTTCCCAAGTGAAGCCCCACCTCCGACAATTAATCGCATGAATGACGAATAATTAGCTGAGTCAAAGGGTTGAGGATTATCAAGTCTATAATAAAGATTATTCTCCCGGGTAAATTTCCCTCTTGAAAATACCGGCTCCACCCGCAAAGGATCGTACACAAAAATATTGCTCCGGAAGGTAAGGTCTGAATTATCATAGTAAAACCAGAAAGTAACATCTTCCGAGTCAGGATATTCATGTGCCAGCACTCTAATTACAGTATTATTTTCAATTCTCATGTTAGTACAGGGCCCTGTGAAACCAACAAAAGATTGGTAATCCTCACAAACATTATGGTGAATAATCATATTGTTCTGCTGCACTCTGCCCACAAACTCAACAAAACCCTGGTTTCTGTACGAAGAATTATGATGGATATTTATATTATTTTTTGGATAATCCCGATCATTAATCTCGATTGCGCCACCATCATGTCCATATTCATTACTGGGAGAGCTGTAGTTCTCAAAACGATTATAAGATATCTCGTTATTCGATGTACAGACAAATACACACACAGGACCCCAGTGTGGTTGAATGGCAACATTATTGTCATGAATATAATTTTTTGTGATCAATGTGTGTTGCCCATAAGTCTGAATTCCTATCGGGGTTTTGGTCATTTCACAATTTTGCACGATATTATAATCGGCATCAACAGAAATGAAAATTGCTCCAAGTGTACGAATATCTTCACATACCGGACTTTTGGGGCAATTATAAAAATACAGTCCATCTATCACAATGTAGCTGCCATTGATGCGGATAGCATTGCCATTAAGATTTAAGTAACGAGGATTATTAAAAACAGGCAGCGCCCCTTGACCATATGAGGTGAATGTTATGGGTTTCCCTTGTTGTCCGGAACTGCTGATTATAAATCCACCGGTAAATCTTGAACCGCGGGCAAAAAGAATTGTATCTCCGGGGGCAAAATCATAATTATTGATTTTATCCAGAGACTGCCAGGGCAGTCCCTCAGTACCGGGATTATCATCACTGCCGTTTTCAGAGATATAATATGCAGATTGTTTATTTATTGTTTTCCCTTCACAAGGATTTGTAATGAATGTAAAAACCGCTATTAATAAAAACAACTTTTGATGAAATTTCATTTTTTCTCTTTTGGTTTGCCAAATAAATGTATCTTCAATAATTGATGGTAATTAAAGATAGAAGATTTTTGCTAATATTTTTGAAATGCAAAAAGAGGTAATCAGTAATATGTAACCGGTGATCAGTGTGTTTTAACCGATTACTGATTACCTGTTACCGATTACCTTTGTAAAAACAAATCTGTATTAAATCGAAATTGACATACCATATTCTCCCATTTATTATTGAGAGAATACAATCAAATTTTCTTCCAGCCAAGATTCAAAATCACTTCATCTTTAAGAATATCACCCTGCATCAATTTGACCAGAACTTTATACGGAAATTTCAAATCCAGACTATTAACATCAATATCTCCCTCATCGCCAGAAATTTTCAGAACTTCCTCCTCCATAAGTGTCAAATTGTTAACCGTATTAATCTGAATTGAAACATTTTCCAGCGGTTTATTTGTTTGTATGTGTATATTATTTCCGTCCAACTCGACGTTTAAATTTATCGGCATACCTATAATACAGCTCATCACATCTGTCGGTTCTTCAGGAAAAACAAGACAGGATTTACCATTAACATTTTTCACTGGAATCGCTTGATGGTTCCAAACATCGACAAAATGCCAGTCCTTAGGATGCGTTACTTCCATAAAAGGTCCGATCAACCGATCATCAGCCGCCCGATTTACATTTTCACGGTCTAACTGATAAGCAGGATACACACACTTATCCGATACAGGAAAGGCATTCACGTAAAGATCATCGCGAAAATCTGTGACCATTGGTATTGGATTATCGGTAAGATAGGCATCCCGGTTTTCATGAATGATTCTATTATAACGGCTGATGAGAATACGTTCATTCCATGAATATCGATTTATTTCACCGAAGATGTCTTCCCAAACAATAAAACCGGTGCCATTAAACAGGGCGTTATAAATCAATTCGTCGCGTTTACGGGCACCGCGGTTAATATTATGGACATTATGTTCCGGAATAACAAAGCGAAATAGGTCTATATTGGGCATTTTATTTGTGGCATTGCCTGATTGATTCCAGCTTCCTGTAACCAATTGAGCCGCTGCCAGATCAGGTCGGCCCTCACTCACAAAAACATTGTCCGGATTAACCGCGTCCAGCGCTTCACGAAAACCCTTATCAGTTTCGTCCATTGTATCAAGAAACACACCATCGGCGCCGATCGCTTTTGAGATTCGCGCTTCCTGTTTAAAATGATCTTTCCGACCCTTCATTATATCCCAGGGTTTATAGGGAATAAATACCTGAACATCTCGAGCATGGGCTTTATCCACCATTTCCCTAAGACCCTCAAGTCCGCCGGGCAAATCCTCATACATATCAAATTGATCGCGATCGTCGATGCCCATGCGTTGATAATCATGCCACAACAGTATATAATCGTAGCCGCCAAAATTTAATTCGCCTTCATCGAGGAATTCATCAATTCTGAATCTATTTGTCTCGGGATCATATATATCGAAACCGTAGAGAAATGTGAAATGAGAGATAAATCGCTGTCTGTATTTCTTCTGAACAGGCCTTTTATAATATTTAAAATCGAAATTAGAACGAATATACTTTTTGAACGTATCAAAAGCGACGTGCCAATCGCCCTGGTGAGGACTTATCCGGCATTTCAAAACTTCCGTTTTTTCTCCCGGTTTTTGCGTCACCTGAAAAACTTTCGCTTTGAAATCATCTTTATCTTTGAAATTAAAATCCAGCGTTGAACTAATAATGTGAAAATAAAACCCTCTGTTTTCTTTGATATTGTAGATATCAATGGGCATTTTCGGATCATAATCTCTTGTAAAATAAAAAATAAAATCGTTTATATTATCCAAATAAAATGCTCCATATCCATACGAAAGCAGATAATGCGTGTCCGCTGTTTCTCCTATTTTCAATTTTTGCATCACCGGAAATGTAATATTGCTTGCCCTGGTCTGCGGTTCTCTATATGCGCGGCCGCCGGTTGCGGTATTTTCCGACAAAACATTCCAACTCAATTCATATCCATTACCAAGTGTAAATGTTTGCGTTACATTAAATGGATTTTCAACATAACTCGATCTTTGATTAATGGATACCGAAACCTTATCGTTATCTTCTTTATCAGTGAAAGTGAACAACTGAAATCCAACATCATCCAGCCACCATGGTGTCCTTTGCGAAAAAAACATAAGATCGCTGTTACCGTTCATGTAATCAATGTTTGTTTTTTTATCAACTGCGCTGGAAAGCTTTACACCTTTATCAATATTGATCGTGTATTTCACATGATCATTTTCAAGAACGACATTTTTCACAAGCTGCTTATTTGGCAAATATGTTAATTTTACATGTGCACGAACATCAGAAAACAAAAACATAAAAATAAATAAAAATATCGCAATCCCAACAATTCTTATTTTATAGATTCTATTATTAAACATGTTAAGCTCCAATTCAAGTAATAATTTTAATTAGAAAAAAGATACACCTGAAAGGAATCATTCAATGTCTTTGACACAGCGGAAACCAATGGATGCGCTCCTGTTTAAAGCGGGAGTCATTAGCCAGAATTTTGCCCGTTGATAATTTGCTATTGGGCCTCCCTGCATATACCATCTGCTGCCTTTGGCAAAATAATAACTTCCTCCGCGGATCCAGCAAAAATTATGATATCCATCGGTCTGCACCGAGTTTGTCCATTCCCACACATTTCCGGTCAGATCAAGGCATCCATATGGACTGGCGCCTTTGGGATAGCTGCCGACAGGTTTCGTATCACGGGAATCCATGTTCGCCTTGCCCTGATCATAAATATTTCCCCAGGGCCAATCTCTGCCATCATCTCCCTGGGCTGCTTTTTGCCACTCTTCTTCTGTTGGGAGCCGTTTCCCCGCCCACTTTGCATAGGCATTCGCATCATCTATTGACACCCATACAACCGGATGATTTGCCTTAGCTTTAGGATAAGTAGCGTTTTTCCAGTGTTTGAGAAAATTTTTCAGCGATTTCGGTTTATACCCTGTATCATCCGAAAATTGTTTAAATTGTTCATTGGTTACTTCTGTTTTGTCTATAAGGAATGAAGGAAGGGTAACTGTTTTACTATGCCTGTAATGTACTCCAGCGTCATCTATTAATAATGAATCCAGCGTTAATCCCTCCCGCCAGCGGTAGTCCACGAGGAAATTATATTTACCGGCAGGCACTTTTACCATATTTTTTGCACTGGGTTGACACTTAACTGAGGTCGGCTGGGTAGAAAATATAATATAACAAAAAAAAATTGAAATTAATTTAACGTGTAAATTATACATTTCTCCCTCCTTAAATACATCGTAATTAAGCACATATAAAACAATATAAATATAAAGAAATCGGAGTCTCCTATAACGAATTACTTATGGCAATAACCACAACGGCAACTAATAGTACCAATAAGCCCTTATTTAATAGGGATCGAGCATTCTTGACAGCTCCCTTCCACTCACCTCTCCAAATACCCCAAAGATTACCAATAACAATCGATAGAGAGATGAACAGCGGCCATCCCACAACGACTCCCCATTTCCCCAGCATAGCCGCACTCATACCGTATAAATAAAAGCTGCCAATCCACATTAGCGCCATTAATACACCAAGACCTATATTTTTTCCAGTCTCCGAGTTAAAATAATTTTTCAGGCTATTTCTTTTGATCATTAAATATACACAATAACAAAAATTAACTGCAAAGCCTATGGTAAAGAAAAGAGCCCAGACAGAATTTCCAGCAAAAGTATCGGAAGTTCCCAAATCTTTTGCTGTATTTATCATATTCGTTCCGAATGCCATACCCACATTGGGAAAACAGGACAAAATGCCGGCAAAAATAGCAATCGACAGTCCTACTGCAAATACACCCGATTTTACATCACCTTGTTTTGCTTCATCAGGATTCTTATTGGAACCGGCTTTTGAACAAAAAATAATACCCACAATCGTTAGAACCGTTCCGAGTAATAAAACCAACCCCTTTGGTTCAATTAATGTGTTAGGGAAAAATATAACCAGCGGTATCAAAGCTCCGAGGCTTGCGATCAAACCCATGATAATCGGGTACCCTAATGCCATGCCTAATTTATCCATACCGAGGCCGAATAAAATCGCACCAATGCCCCATCCTGCACCGAATAAGATTAAAATAATAATATCCTTGGACGGAACTGAATTATATATTGAAAAAATATCGGGAATAAAAAATAGGGTGAGAATCCAATTAAATACAAACATGCCCAGTAATGAAAATGTCGCCCAGGTATGCTCCCATTCCCACTTTTTTGTTAAGGTCATAGGCAAAACGAAAGTACCTTGAAAAATTCCTGCTACAAGCACAAGAGCAAAAGCCAGAACTAACATTTTTTTTGTGTCTCCTAATTTATTTTATCCAAAACTTCTTGTTTTCTTTTTTCAACCTCTTCGCGGGACGGATATGATTCGATTGTTTCTCTCTTTTGAGTAGAGTGTGAAGCTGTTGTTACTCCCAGAGCTATGGATTCGACAATGGATTGATCTTCACTTAAACCTACGGCTAATCCTGCGTTAAAAGCATCCCCTGCACCTACACTATCCACTACATCCACCTCAAGTGCAGGAATGCTTCGCAGTCCATCCCGGGAAGCCCAAAGAACACCTTTAGAGCCAAGCGTGAGCATAACGTTTTCAACGCCTAAATCTAATAACTCCATTGCCAGGTCCTCATCAGCAATTATGTCTTCAGATTGCATTCCTAAACATACCCGTCCTTCTGTCTCATTTGGGGTGATTGCAAAAACATTAATTAAATCCGCTTCTCTCAAATCTTCTGCCGGGGCTGGATTCAATATAGATTTAATTCCTTTTGCTTTAGCCACTTTTGCTGCTGCTAATGCAGTTTTTAGAGGAATTTCAAGTGGGGAAAGAATTACATTTGAAGATTCAATAATGTCTTTGTTGGACTTAATGTCTTTTGGCAAGAAGTCACCGTTGGCAGCAATGTCGATAACAATCGAATTTGTACCTTTTGAGCTAAAAATAATAAAGCCGACTGCTGTGGGCAGATGTTCTGCAAATAGTACTCCTTGATCACTTACCCCTTCCTTTTTCAATAAAGATAGAAAACCGTCCCCAAAAGAGTCTTTACCGATTTTACCCATAAACGTGGCATCGGACTGTAAACGAGCTGCACAGCATGCCATATTCGAGCCTTTGCCACCGTGAGTAGTATGATAATTACTACCAAGAACAGTTTCGCCTTCAACGGGAATCCTGTCTGTATCCATAACAAGTGCAACTATATAACTACCGACCACTGTAACTTTGCCCATACAAGTTCCTTTTTGAAATGCTTAAATTTTATCGTATATCGTTTTGTCTTAAAAAAAAGTAATCGGCTATCGGTGTGGGTGGGGACCTATCACCGATTACTCGATCACCGATTACCGTTTTTTGCTAACACATAATTTTCCATACAGTGATAAAAATCCTGCATAATTTTATCTTTATTAAAGTTTTCCCAAATAATAATTTTTTTCGGATTTTCCGGGCGATCGATCCATTTGCTGTTAACTAATGTGGGACTGGGTATTTTATTTGAATTTGCCCAGGAAGCATTTTTAACAATCGCCACTGCTGCCATATCGAAGAGAGCACGCGAGGGAGGATCTCCCTGTAATTCGATATTTTTAAACAGGTTTATGGAATAATCTCCAAAGTTCGTAAACTCTTTACCATGCCGCCCCACAACCGGCAGTGAAATGTGCGGGCCTTTGCCGGGCATATTGTTTTTCATGTCCGCTAATGTAGCCCGCACCGCGTCTGTACCCGAGGGCTTGCCATATCGGACGATTGCAATTTCGAAATCATTAACCGTCTCCAATATATAATTCAGTGCGGAACGATCATTTTCTTGATTATACTCCCCCGGCTCAGGATAGTTGGAGCCCAGCCAGACAATTCTTACCTGTGAAACAACGGAAGGTTCTTTTTTCAGCGCAAGTGCAATATTCGTCAGTTTTCCGACAGGCAGCAGTACCAATTTCCTATTGGATTTTGCTTTAGCCCTGGCGATAATGAAATTCACTGCTTCAAAACCGTCAAAATCCGGTTCATCAATAAAATCCTTAATTTCATCAAAAGATCCATTGGCGCCTTTGTAAACTTTTATTTGGGAGGGAAGACTGCAAAGTTTAACCACCCTTTCAGCTTCTTTTAGATGTTTTTCAACTTCTCCACCATTGTATGTCTTATTAACCGTAATCCCTTCAACATCAAAGACGTCACCGCTGAAAAGCATATAAGCAATTGCGTGTTGATCGTCTAACTCGTTATTGGCGTCCGTATCTAAAATTACTCGTATTTTCTCTGAAGTTCTCTTTGCGCTATCTGGCTTTTCTGCAGTACAAGCGGATAAAATTATCATAATAGTAAAACAAAACACGACTAATACTCTGTTCATTTTTTCACCTCTCCAATTTTTATTCCATTACACCCAAAAACTTTGCTATTTTAATAAAATTTTTTATAACTATTCACCGCAGAGAAAACAGAGAACGCGGAGAAAAAATTATTGAAAAAAATAAATCAAATATTTCTATAAAGGCAATTAATATTCTTTTTTTTATTAACACCCCAAAAAATCTCTGTCCCAACAGGTCGTATGCGCGTCAACCTAAGAAGAGTATTGTTGAATTTCCACGAGATTTATCTCGTGGATTGAATTTTACCAACTTTTATCTGGGTTTTAACCCCACACTTTAAATATATTAGGGGTTAAAACTCCAAAAAATGTTGTAAAAATTTTGGAATCCACGACCTGAAGGTTATGGCAATTCAAAAAATACCAAGAAATTGATTTAGGTTGATGCCAATTCGACAGGTTGGGACGAACTCGGCGGTTAAATTTTGATCACCTGAATAGCTAAATTTGTTTACAGCCTTGTGCTGCATTAAGATTTATGTGTAATGCCTCTTGACTCTTTACGATTCCACTCCATACATGCCTAACACATTTTCAAGTGATGTGTCTGCCTGAATATGATGTGATCCGGCCATTATATAGCCACCATTTGCCCCAAGCGTGTTACATGTATATTCTACTTTATTTTTGACTTGTTCCGGAGTAGCATTTGGTAAAAACTTTTGCACATCAATTCCACCATGAAAAACAATTCGGTTACCAAATTTTTTTATTAATTTTTCCGGGCTCATATCTTTTGCCGATGGCTGGATAGGATTTAGGATCCGTAATCCCATTTCAACAAAGATTTCAATTAAGGGATATACCGAGCCACAACAATGCATCATTGTTGGTTTTTCATATTTCGCAGCAAGTTCAATTACACTATTATGGAAAGGCTTAATCAATTCATCATACATGTTTGGACTTATAAGAAGGCTGCCCTGGCCAGCGATATCATCATAAAAATAGACTACATCAATTAAATCTCCGGCTATCTCGAGGACAGTGTTTAAATTTTGTAAATGTATTTCTGCAATACGCTCCATAACGTATCGCGGCATTTGTGGATTTAAAAGCAGATCCAATTGAAATTTTTCGAAATTATAAAGTGACCAGGCAGTCTCAAAAAACGATCCAAGGCGATACCGGATATTATAAATTTCAGTATCGTTAAATTTGTTAATAAAAGACCTTAAATGTGTAAAATCCCACCAATCCGGTTTTGGCCAGTTGTGTTTTTTTAAATCATCTATGCTTTGAGCTGATTCAAGCGGGTATGAGGCAAATTGCTCCAATATACCGGAAGGAACTTTCACCTTTTTACGTTTTGCACCCCATATATCCGTGGTGCTTCCATCAGCTTCCGTAAATCGCCACATCCCCCCTACTGAAGAGCGCTCCTGTGAGGCACTCATATCAACGTTATTTGAATCGTAGTCAGGATGTTTGCAAAAACTGTCATACGAAACAATCCGGCAATCTACATCAAGCAACTTTAAAATCTCATGTCTATCTTTAGTCCCAAAATGGTCATTAAGTTTCTTCCAGATTTCAGGAACAGCAGCAAAATCTCTGGGCGTCCTGTCCGGTTTTTCAAACGAAATCGCCTTATTCACTCTATCTCTATGAGTTGTTTCCAAGCCAGTCATTTAAATCTTCTTACGTAAAATCACTTTTTAATATATTGTGCGGCTTCAACTTTCAAATCTTCTGTAATCGCCTTAGGGTACTCATTGTTTAAAAAAGTATAAATGGTTTTTAAAAATAAATCCTTTTTCTGCCGAAGTTTATCTTCATATTGTGCTGCGTATTTGATACGACCTATATCATCTTTTAAAAGAGAAAGCAAGCGTGCTGTGGCATAGGAGACATGCTCAGAATCCGGATAGCGTAAAATGAAATCATGGAAGACCACGAAACGCAACGGCCAGTATTGCCACAAATCCTGCCAACATTCATAGACCTCGGGCTTCACAAATTTTTGGATATCCTTATTATAATTAAGATGAGATTTATCGCTTAAATGACGTGCATACTCCTCGTGTGCATAAATAATTTGCTGAAGAATACGGTTTTTTTCCTCTCCATTGAGTTGAGCAGCACGCTTGAAAAAATCTTGTACCTCAGCTACATATACGAGAGGCACAAAATAAACATCCTCAGACTCATAATTTACCAACCAGGAAAGGGTAACGCTAATGGGTATGCCTTTCCTTGTGGCGGGATCAAATTTTAACTTATTAGCATATTCAATCGCTGCATTATCGAGAATTTTATGTCTAGAAGATTTGCTGATCTTTGATTGTATTACATTTCCCGATTTGTTCAGCAGAAGATACAATTCCACGCTGCCTTCTAATCCTTCTTCCCTTGCTTTACGAGGATATTCAGGTTCAAATTTTCCTAATAATATGGGCGGCTTAAAACTGCTTGTAGCTGCACAACCCAGAATAATACTAAATATTATGGCGAGAGGAAAAATTCTATTGTGCATTTTACTTCCTCCCATTTTTTGTTAATTATTGTGTCAGTTCCCAGACTGTTTGCTCCAGTGGTAAAAAAATTAGCTTTTACATTGAATACTCGTTAAGCATCAAATTGTAACTACCGCCTATTCTATTTTTTTGATGTGTATATTTTATCTCACCTAATGCATGGAGCAAAGAGCAGAGCGCATAGCTATAAAACATACTCTTTGTGCTATAGTTATACAAGTAAAGACTTTGTTTTTTTTGCAAAAGAATTAGCCACGAATGCACGAATTACATTTTTTATTCGAATAAAATTCATGAATTCGTGGCGTTAATATTTTTAAATTGCAGCTTGCAGCGCTGGTCCTTATGCGCTTCGCAAAAGTTTATGTTCATTTTTACTATTGAAGGGTAATTTTTCAATGTTACAAACCAAGCCTTAACGAGTATATATAAAATACATCATTAATTTTCGGTATTGGCTGCCCAATTACGAAAATTGGGAACAGCCAATACCTATGAACTTAGCTTCAGCCGAATCATTCATTAAAACCAAAACCAACAGTGAATAAATGAACTGAAGTCAATCTCCCATAATCGAGGTAGGCATAATCTATTCGTCCACTCAGTCCTTTCATATTGAAATTAAGTCCACCGCCGAAAGTTAGCCCTTGTTCATCATAGTTAAATTTATAGCCTGCTCGTATCGAGAATATATTGAGAAAATAATACTCTACAGCAGTGTGAATTCTTTCAGGCCCGTCGTTAGGATGAACAGCTTCTAAAAATCCGCTTAGCTGGTGTGCACTTCCATCGACAGCTTCAATAAAATCATAGCCGATTCCCAGCCGGAAATCTAAAGGCATTCTAACACTCTGAGGCAGACCGTAAAGCTCAGTAAAGCCAACAAATTCTGTATCCGGACCGAAGTTCCGGGCGAGTATTGATAAACGTAAGCTGCGGAAACCAGTACGGTAATAGATTCCAAAATCTGCATTCCAGTTTGTAATCTCAACATCATCAAGTTTTTCCCGAATGTAACTCAAATTTCCACCTACATCAAGTCGATCTGTCACAGATCTGGCATAGGACAGGCCAATTAGAAAATCTCCGGCGGAAAATGTCTCGATATCACCGCTACGTTCTGTAATTCCAAGGCTTTCATTATAAACGTTTTCAGTGCGATACATATCTCCGATATCCAGGGTGGCAAAACTGAGTCCGAATACTCCCCAGGATCCAAAATTTTTCGCCACAGCCCCGGTGATATAGGAAATGTCGGCGACATAATTGATCTTGGTGAATGCTGCATCGATATTCCTGATATCTACAATATTAGCAGGATTACTAAAAATTGAGGAGACATCATTGTTGGTTAGACCACTTTTAACACCCGCTAAAGCAGCATTTCTTGCTACTGTTGGGAGATGTAAAAATTGCCATCCAGTTTGTCCAACCCGATTAAAATCAGGGGGATCTACCCCGCTATCCTTGCGCTGAGCGTATAGAGATGCTACACTACTCAAAAACGAGATAGCAATTAAAATTATTAAAATATACTTTTTATTTATCATCTTATATTCCTCCATAGTTTGCCGCTCAAAATATTTGGCGTCATTACTTATGTAATTTTTATTTGATGATGACAAACTTACCAATCTTACTTTCACCATCATGACCAGCAACATGTGATTCTACATGGAAAAGATAAGTTCCGGGAGCCACATACTGTAAGAATTTATTCACCTGGTAATCTCCCATAGTTTTGGAACCCCATGATACATCACCACTGCCATCATCGTGCTCTATTGTCTGAACCAATTCCCCAGCTAATGTGTAAATACGAATGGTACATTTACCTGGTATATTTACAAATTCTAATCGATACTCCTCCCCGACTCCTCTGAGTTGACTATCCTGTCGGAATGGATTGGGATAAACACGCACGTCATCAAGATTGTCACTTGTTCCAGCCATAGGATATACTGGTTCAGAATTAGCATTTACAAGCCCGCTTTCTAACGATGGAACATTTGTAACTGTTGGATCTGAAGGCCAGGGATCATTATGGCCAGTATCATAGGATGTAACGCCATAGTAATAACCTACACCAAGTGCTCCTTGATTTTCATAAGTAACCATGCCGTTTTCTATGGTTTCCTGACCTTTGGGGATATCTGCGACGAGTGTCCATGGTCCCACGTTCCTGAAGGTAGATCGATAGACACGATAACCCGCGAAATCATTAACATTATAATCCGGATCAAGATAACTATCGGAAATGGGCGGCCATTGAATTTTCATCATTTCATCTTCTGACAAAGGTGTGATTGTTAGTGAATTCATACCATTTGTCGGAGTTGGAGGTGGATCGGGACATTCGTAATCCCGCCCGTAAAGTTCAGCAGCAGCATCTATATTCTTCCATAAGCTATCAGCACCATCACTGAGATGAGCCTCGTTCTCTAATCCACCAGCAGCAACTCGGCTATAATCCATCATTCCACAGGCGACAACCATAACAAATTTGAGCTCACCGCCTGGAGGTAAATCATAAGGACCTGTCGCATATATATAATCATGCTGACGTTCAAATTTATGAGGTTTTCTTCCTCCTGGTATAGCAGTGCCATCTTCAGTCGTAAGAGGGGGGGCCTGGTCATATTTCAAAGACGCCAGAATATAAGAATCTTGATCAAAATCAACTTCTGGATTATCATTCATTGGATCATCTTGCACTCGGTTCCATTGTTGATTCAAATTACCTTTATCTACTATATTCATGTGGTCGGATTCAGTTGGGTCCGATTTTTCGGGTTTATCCAACCAATAATATGTAAAATATTGTGGTGATTGAAATTCATGGTTAATAGAGGCCGGTGCACCGATGTCAGCAGGATCACCAAGATCGCTCTGTGTCAATCCATATTGTTCAACTACAGGTACATCATCAGTATCCCAATATCTGCCATCATGGAAATAAAAAGCCTGGTGCTCAATATCCCATTCATAATCGTCATCATCCCTCCATCCACCAGATATTGGAATAGCAATACCAATCTCTGCTGTTGGAGCAAATCTGAAATTAGTGACTTGATGACTACCAGTATTTTTAAAGACATATTCATAGATAATAAAATCATCATATTTAGGATAGCTCCAGGCTAATGCTCTGAAATGCATCTCCACCCCATATTCAACAATTTTATTAGCGCCGGTTAAGATCTCCTCAGCAAAAAGTGAGGGATCCTCCATATTATAATTTGTAATCAACTTAGTATCTTCTATTGGTGCAATATACATTGGATTTGGATCATAAGCCATGCAAACGCGGAATGGTGTTCCGACACCATTCACATCAGCCCATGCCATATAGCCGGACCACTCACACATACCATAATGATCACTTAAATCCGTACCGAGTACCTTTCCCGGATAATCGAATTTATAGTAATCCTGACCACCCAATGTAGGTTGGCCAATACCCGATGTATTCCAGATACGTGCCCAAAGTTTACTACGGGTCAAGTCCTTATAGTTCCAACCTTGGCCATAGAGCGTTGGAACAATCACCAATAATAAAATAAAGGTGATCATCATTTTGCCATAGGTTATTTTTCTTAAAATTTCTTTAATTTTCATAAAATTTCTCCTTCTTAGAGTTTCACTTCTTCCTAAAAAGTTTTCACTTATTACTCTCTAATTAAAACTCAAGACTTAGAGTAAAGTAGATCATCCTATTGGGATTGCTAATAGAGTTATAAAAGGACCAAATATCTTCTTCACCGGATCTCCAGTGTTTAGGCTTTTCTTTTTCTTGTTCCCAATTATCAAGATCAGTACCACCTGGTAATAGTCTATCATAATTATTGAACAGGTTAAAAACTTCTACACCAATTATAGGCGTTATACTGCCAAGAGGTATCCGTTTAACAAATTTTAGATCAGTTCTATTATGCGGATACCAACGCTTGTTGTTCGGAGTCTGAAGGCCTGTATAATCCTTTGGATACCAGGTATATTCAGGACCTGCAAAATACTCATGAAACAAACTAACAGAAATATCACCTAACATGCCTAATGGTCCTAAGTTACTGGGAGTGACATAGTTGATACTTCCTTTCAGGATATAACTACTTATCCAGGTTACTTTATCTTCAGAAAAAGAATGTGGTTGATGAACGGCGTCAGCATCTTCTCTGTATTGCCAATATCCTGCCCTGCCGCCTGTACTAAGTCCATAATTAAACATAAAAGTTGCAGCCCATCGGTCATTAAAAAGTTTCTCTGCGTTAACTTCTATACCACGAATATCTTTAAAGGAATTATTGGTGTAAAATATATTATCATGGCCATCATTAGCTATGTTACGAGCCGTAGAAAATGTTTCCACATTACCGGCCCCCCACCCAGTTGATGAGAAACCACCTCCGCTTTGATTGTAAGTACCAAGATGAGAGAAACGGGTTAATCGGCTGGCATCCTTATAATATGCAGTGATACCAAGACGAATAAAATCGAACAGGTTCTGATCAAAGCCAAGTTCGTATTGAATAGTTTTTTCATAGGTAAGCCCTGGTTGTCCGTACCAGCCCTGCCATTGGTCCATTCTTACTGAACCGAGGGGGTTACTATCATACCAACTCGTGGGAAAACCCATAATTTTAGACCATGAAGGTCTTTGATTGAAGTGACCGTAAGTGAAGCGCAACTTTGAATTTGCCGTAATTGGGAATGCCATTCCAATGCGAGGTGCAAAAGCAAACTTCCAATCGGAATCCACAGTACTTTTATCCTTACGTACGCCAGCAAAGTAACTCTGATAATCTATATCAGTAGCAAACCAATCTTTGGCATCCATATCGGCTTGCCAGATGGGTTCTGTATTAGAGGGATTTATTCCATCTCCACCATTCCAGGTTTGGAATCCCAGTGGATCATAGATGCTCTCCGGGTATTTATGCTGGGCATTAAATGCATCAAAGCGTAATCCTACATTTACAACCATGCCACTAAATTCCATTTTATCCTGAATATAGAATGCGCTCTCAACAGGTTTTCCTTTAAACACATTATCTAAATGCCAAACATCTCCGGCCGGGAACTCCATATAATAGTGCTGATAATCTATATCATAGAGTTTAAACTCCACACCAGTTTTGACTTGATTGGTCTTGTTTATCTGGCTGGTCAAATCACTTTTAGCTGTAAAGACCTTGCTTTTACTGTAGTTATTCACTTGAATTTGTCTGGCTTCTAAGCGGAAATTACCGCCAAGATCAAACCAGCTATCTCCCCAACCTACGGTGGACAGATCGGTTTCAAGTTTCGAGTAGTCTTGTAACTCCGTCATATCATCCGATAGATAAGAAAACTGAACTGTATAAAAAGTTGCCGGACTTAGCGTGTGCTGCCATTTCAAAGTAGCCATATTTAAAGCTTTCTCTTGAGGTCCCTTCAACCAATATCCACCCCAAGGAGCATAAGCCTGACCGTCATAGGGTCCATGTACATCGGAATTAGGCTGCCAACGCGCTTCCTGTGAACTTTCCATATTATTCCAATTGCTCTCGGTATAAGTACAGCTTTTGTAATAACCGCGCAGTAAGTTTAAACTCAACTTTTTATCGGAAGATAAATAATAGTTAAATTTCGCCTGAATATTGTATTCAGGATTATACTTTTCGGCTTGTGGCCAAATATTCACAGCATTTTTAAATCGGCCTGATACTAAATAGCTCATTTTATCCATGGGCGATCCATAAAATGTAGCTTCAACATCATGTTCGTGTCTGTTGGCGTAATCACCGAGAACCTCGTCCGGAGTAATTTGTTCACGATACTTTGACAGAAGCTGCTCTGCTGTGGGAGTCGTGCCATCACCATTATAAAACCGCTCAAAGTATTGAGCATAACTTGCAGCAATCGATGCATCTTGTAATTGCTCTTGCCAAAATGCCAGATCATAATTGGTGTATTTCCACAAGTCATCACTATATATATTGTCGCCCCAGTGGTACTGACCTGCAGGACGCAAACGGTATTTTACAATACCATGGTGATTTCTTTGCGAGATATCTGCTTCTTTGGTTACTACGTTCACAACTCCTGACATTGCGTTACCGTATTCTGCATTGTAACCGCCTGTTAAAACAGAAAGCTCCTGGACAGCAGTGGTGTTAAGTCTTTGCCAGTTATCTGAAAGAACTCCACTGTTCATAGATGTTCCATCCAGGCGATAGTTTATTTCGCTCGCCAAACCGGCTCTCATGTAAGTAGTCTCACCAGTAGAATAAATTCCTGATTGCTGTCTTATTGCATCTTTAAGATCAATTACAGGGCTGCGTTCAAGTTTTTCAGAATTCATGACTGCCATACTCCCGGTCACGTCTCTTTCTACGATAGGCCTTTCAGCCACAATCGTTACCGCTTCACCTGCAATAACCTCGGTGCTTAATGCAAAGTCAAGGTTTGTAGTTCGGTCAACCATAACTTGTACATTAGACTTTATCATCCCTTCATAGCCCATAAATAAAACTTTCACCGAATAGGTACCCGGTGGAACATTAATAATAAAGTAGAAACCACTCGCATCCGTGCTTGCACCCATCATAGTGCCAGTAATCTTTACATTAGCACCAGGAAGCGGCTCGCCTGTTGATTGATCGAATACTCTACCCGATATTTTTCCCGTAGTTCCTGCCATAAGAATACTCGTGGCGAGAAAAACGAAAATGAACAGGGACAGGATGATTGTCCTTTTGGAAAAGCTTACCTTTTTAATCATCTTTCTTCCTCCTTAAGTTAAAGGATTTTAGTTAATTAAAAATTTAACTTTGAATAAATTATAATATTTTGATTACCACCTCCTTCAATAATGACTTGCTGTTTAAATTTTTTCTTATCATCTAATCTTATATTAAAACTTCCTTAAAAAAAACCACAATAATTATTATCCTTCAATAAGTAACAAATTTGTTATTAAGTAAAAGACAAAAATATTGAGTATAGAGATCACGATTAGATAACAAAATTTTGAAAATTAATTAACAATAATAAACTTGACATTTTTCAATAATATTCGTAAATTGTAGGGTAGAAAATAAAAATCGCCCACGAGTATGCGGCGGATGCTAATTTTAGGACTGTGGCAGGTCAATTAGTATCCGCTTTTTTTATTATTCAATAAGCAAACAAATAAAACTAAATAAAATTATAAGTAAATGTGTTCCTTCTATTAAGATATACCTTCAGGCATTTATTGCTTGTTCATACTGTCCATTCCTATCTACATCATTATAAAATTTCCTGTTCAGTTTTTTCACTGATTTTCGTTTAATCAATTTAGTTGGAAGTTTCACCTGTAATGGCTCAAATTTTTCCGGTGAATTCATTTGTTCAAAAAGTATTTTAATGGCAATTTTGCCCATATTTACTTCCTGTTGTGTGATAGTCGTTAAGGGAGTCGCGAGAAAATCTGAATAAGGATGATCATCAAATGATAGAAGTGAGATGTCTTCAGGAATTTTTAATTCCTCTTCATTTATTGCTCTTATGGCACCCAGTGAAATCAAATTACTCAAAGCAAAAATGGCGGTTGGTCGACTATGTTTATTCAGTAAGAGTTTTGCTCCAAGATATCCATTTCGTTCTCCAAAACTATCACCCACCAGTAAGGAATCATCAATTGGAATATTGTGGCTTTTGTGTGCATCTTTAAAACCTCTTACACGATCTTTATTTACCGAACTATTTAATAAACCTTGAATACATGCTATTTTTTTGTGTCCACATTCAATTAAATATTCAACCGCTTCCAAAGCTCCATGATAATTATCTGACATAACACTGGAACATTTTAATTTAGAAAATTGTCGGTCCATCACTACAAACGGCATACCATTCTTATTAAGTTGCTCCAAATGACCATCATCTTCTCCAACCGGACTTATAATTAAACCATCTACTTTCCGAGATAGAAGCTGTTGAAGAGAATCTTTTTCATGGAATGTGCTTTCCTGACTATCGCATAACATAATCGAGTAATTCAATTTGCGAGCCTCGATTTCAACACTTCTCGCGATAGATGAAAAAAAAGGATTTGAAATATCTGGTATGACCAATCCGATAGTGAGTGTTTTTTGAAGACGGAGTCCGCGAGCAAGTTGGTTGGGTATAAAGTTTAGTTCTTTGGCTGTTTTTAATATAATGGCTGCAGTTTTTTTACTAATACGATGTGTTGCAGCCTTACCATTTAAAACTCTTGAGACAGTGGAGACAGAAAAACCGAGTTGATCAGCGATTTTCTTTAAAGTCGTTTTAGTTGACTTATCCAGCATTCAAGTTCTCCACTTTTAATTTTGAGAATTTAGGAAAGTTGCGGATCAAAATGTAATGCAATCGTTTGCGCTTCTAATAATACAAAAATTTAATTTAAATGTCAAGTGTCTTTTTAATTATTTTCTGAATGTCCCCCTTTTTTTAGAAACATCTGAAATAATAAAATTGGATATATTGAAAACATTCGAGTTAGCACTATAAGTACATCATTTTTAATTAAAAATTAAGGATATTTACCAAAATGTTTTTTCATGGTCAAATTCTCAAAATAACTACATTTTAAAGACCATTCCAAGAAACTAACCTAAAATTTTGGGAGATATTCAGTTTTTTTTAAAATGTCCATTTTTTTTTACCCAAAACTTCATACAGTATAATACCGCTTCCCCCCAAAAATCTGGTATAAGAACAATGACAACCAACCATAACTTATTAACTAAAAACGAAAGGAAAAAGAAATGGCTAACGAAAAGAAACAACCGATCCATGACAATTTTGACAAAGTCCATAAGGCTGCCAAAATTGGTTCTCTGGTAATGGGTGCGGTATTGACCACCATGGAAATTATTTCTGTGGTTCGTGATGGACAAAAAGACCAGATCAGGCTTTGATAATGGCTGAAGAAAAAGAAAAGCTTCCACCAGAGAGCGAAAATAAGATCATCGAGATCTCCTTGCGTCATGTAATCTTGGCTTTTGGCGGAGTAGTAATTGGTGTTCTTACTATCAGCACAGGAATTGTGTTTGCTAGGGACTATGCCAAATACCGCAGACAAAAGGCAATTTTAGATTCTGTTAAACAGGTAATTTCAACAGTAACAAATCATGGAGGTGATAAATTAGCATGGAACAAACAAATCAAGAACAAGGGATCCACATCAAAAGAGACACGATCCAAAAAGCGAAAAAAGTCCTGAGTGATCTGGGTTTAGGCATATTTGGTTTGACCTTAATTCGTGTCCTCTTCTGGCCTCCGAAAAGGAGAAGTAAGCCATGAAAAAAGATACAAAATTAAGGATCAAGGTCAACTCTCAAGCGCTGGTACAAATGGCAAGTCTGGTCAGCAATAGTATTATCCTTTCCACAAATGTTTATCTGCTCGGCTCAAGTTTTAAAAAACAGATCAAAGATAGAAAGACCGAAGCTGTAACCAATAAGCTGCAACTCTCTGCTGAAGTAGCATCGGCTGTGTCTGGATTGGCAAAAGTGGTGGTTTCTACACTGGATAATTATGAGAAAGGTTAAAACTTATGAGCCTGAGCAACGACGTTTTATAGAAGATAATTTCTATTGTGGTTACTGCGGTAATACAAACCAGTGGCAGATACAACTCTGGAGAAGAAGTTTACTGATACAGTCCTGGCGCATAAAAATGCTATCGAAGATTACTCACCATTAACAGATATTCACAGTCAGAAGATGAATCTATTCCTTGATGAAGACACGGCTGTTTTTCTCGATGATGTAGGCATTAACGTTGATGGAATGGGTGAAGATTTTCAGAGTATCGAGAGTGTTTCAGCAAGTCCGTTCATGGAAGAGATAGCTGGTGATGCCAGGCAGCTTAAAATGGAATTGAATAACTTTCGACGTGATTTAATAGTTGTTAAACAACAGATGGCAGATGAGTTTAAAGAATACATCGATCCGAATTTAATAACAGATGATGAATTCACGGAAGCCATGGCAAGAGAGAATGTATCTGCTCCGCTGATTAAGAGTTATTTGACTGTAAAGGAAAAAATAAACAAGTTGAAAGCTCAATTAGGTGAAGTATCAAACACCGTATTTAAAGAAACAGCAGCAAAGATTAAATTACCAGGGAAGGAGAACATTGATGAGCTATTTACGATCTGATTTCCCCGGGCTCTGGTTTCAAATTTATAAAAAAGTCTTACGACTTAACGAAAAACTGGAAAAAGATAGACTCGATAAATCATCTCTGCGAGAAGTGGTCACTTCGATATTTATTGCTTCGACGCATAAGGGAATCGTGAAGCCGAAACCTGAGACAAAGTTTATCTCTGAGATGGCGATGCTGATTGAATCAGTAAGCGACCGGGAAAAACAAGAGCAGATATTTAAAACAGTCAAAGAAATCATCAGCAATGGGAGACATTATGTACAGCCCAAAGATAAGCGCAAAGTTAATACCGATCCTGTATCGCATCGCTAAAGAAAAACGAGTTCCCATGACAACTCTGGTGGATTCGATTATCGAATCCTATCTGGATAAAGTTGAAGTCGGGATTGTCAGGGATGAAAAAGAAGGCGCTTAATGGCGTCTTTTTTAGGTTGGGAATGGCTTTTAGAGAAAATGTCGTTTTGTCCGAATTCCTATATATATTACAGGAAATCGGACAGAATGCTTTTTTATATAAAATTACACTTTTGAGTATTATTCTGAATCTTAACGAGACAGATTTTTCTCGGTACAATGATTTTTTCGTATTGCAATCATTTTTAATATACTACTCTATTGTGCGTCAAATGCACTATGTTTTTTGTTAGCAGCTGTTTTTTATTGTGTCCAAGAGGAAGTTTTTATAATACAAAAGTTGTTTTGATACTTTCTCTTTATTAATCTTTTCGTTTTTATCACCAAGCCAATTTTCACTGTCCACAACGGCAACTGTCATATACTTCCCGCTACCAAATCTCTTGGGTCTTCTAATTGTGTTTATATTTTTGCTTCTTGCGCATTTCAAAATCAATTCACTAATTTTATTTCTTATTTTACCACGCGATACATTGTCTGGCATTTCAACTTCAGCTGGGTCAGTAGAAATTTTGAAACAAAGTTTGTATTGTTCTGTTTGCAAGTAAACGGGATATATATTCCAATAGTCCCAATTCAATGCTGCATTCCAAAAACCACCATTTGGATTGTTAACAAAGTCCCAACCAACTAGTCCTATCTTTTTTTCTATGTACTGAAAGAATCCTTGCCAATCATTTCCTTTCCAATTACCTATTAGTTTATTCTCCCATTCATTATTTTGCTGTTCAATTCTTGATAGTCGAGTCTTAAAGTCAAAGTATATGTCATTTGAAACATTGTGCCTTCCCAATAGGGAGATAAATTCTTGTCTGTTGTATATTTTAAAACCTTCTTTAACTACTTTATTTAAGCTCTGTTGAGATTCATTCCCTGTTTTTAGGTAAATGCAAATTGGAGGTTCATACTTCGGTGATTGTTCACTGCACCATTTCTCAGCAGTATTTTTATATTTTGTTAGTTGTCCCGAGTGTTGTCCTGAAAAAGTTTTATCTTCAATGATAATTAGGTATTTATTATTTACTTTTGCCCATACATCTATATTGTTCCACTGTCGTCCTGCTCGAACAATTTCGATTTCACTATTAAAAACAGGCATTTCTTTTCTTATCAGTTCAGTTACAAAGTCAGCACCACAGTTGCTTAATGTAGTGTTAAACTCCTTGTTTGTCTTGTCTGCCCATTGTAAAAGCCATGTAATAAATGCGTCCTGACTTAATTCTTTTGTTGATATATCAAAAATGTTAGGTCTCATATAGCAACACTCCTTTTTCATAATTTGTAAATTTTACACATAACTCACAACTCCCGCAGTTAGAGTTATGCGCACAGTTTAAAATTTATATAGAATACTTTTTGTGATGTAATAAACCGGGCTGAAAAAAAATACAGATATTCCTTTTTGTTTTGAATTACTTGAATGATTATTGAATAAGTTATTAAATCTTTTATAAGCAGAAAACTTATATTATTCTAATATCAATCCCCATGAATAGCATACATCGCACTCGCCTCAGCTCTTTCTTCAACTGGAATCTGAGCAAGCCAGCGTGCAAGTTTTTGAGAGGCTGCTTTTGGAGTACCCATTAGTCCGAATCCGGTTGAAATATTAATATCATCATAGAAATCGATCTTCTGTTTTGTGGCAATCACAAAAACAATTTCATTATCTTTTTTATGCCCGGGTAAATTTGAGACTCGTAGATGAAGACCTGAATCTCGAAAATTCTCGGAAGGAAATTCTATTTGTGAATTGGCGTTGACGAATGTATTTTCCTGCAATTTATTTGGCAGAAGAACATATACGGAGTCATTAGCCGCAAGATTGAGAACGGTTAAATAACAATCCTTGGTTGACTTTATATTTAAAATAACTTCATCCCCGGCTACAAAGGTTGACCTGTTTAATTTTAGATTGACTGAAAAATACGGATCAGGTCGTCCTTCTTCCCGAACAACTTTGGCATTCATTGATAATCTAATAATTATTGTCGGGGGAGCATTTGGGTCATTTGAATCAAGTGTTTCAGTTTTCCATTTTATATCTTTTTCTTCAACGACATGGCCATAGGAAATTGAGTGAATAAAATCGCCGGCTAATTTAAAATCTTTAACCATAGTTTCAGCTCGCATATTCACACCACACACTTTTTCAATTGCGTCCAACCTGGCGCGTCTAATCGCAATCGCCTGAGCCTCTTCATTTGAGATATTTTGTAGTGTTG
>JACKQG010000859.1_pt1 | contig 42891 bp, 34 predicted proteins | sample 8237621 | NCBI WGS metagenome assembly JACKQG01 (sample SAMN15677084, study PRJNA649215) | marine metagenome | biome: marine; feature: Black Sea; material: saline water; isolation source: suspended particulate matter (SPM) from the Black Sea western gyre | collected 2013-06-09/2013-06-10 | depth... | reverse complement strand
ATTTGATGAAAATTTTTGGAAAGACATTTAGGGTGGCGCATTGTCGAAGTCAGGAAAAAACCGCCTCAATTTATGTTTTGAGACGGCTTCTTTTTCATTTTTAATATGGAGTAAAATTATCCAAACGATAAAATCGAATCCCTTATAATACTAATGGCTGTCATTAACTCTTCTTCGCTTATTACCAACGGTGGTGCAAAACGAATGATATCATCATGTGTAGGTTTTGCAAGTACACCGTTTTCAGCCATCTTAATACAAACGTCCATTGCTGTTTTTCCGTTTTTAGGTTTAATAACGATGGCGTTTAGAAGTCCTTTACCACGCACAATTTCAATCATGTCCGAATCAATATTGTTCATTTCATCCCTGAATATTTTTCCCATTGCTTCAGCTTTCTCTGCAAGGGTTTCATCTATAACAACCTCAAGCGCAGCAGTTGCAATTTTTGCGGCTACCGGGTTCCCTCCAAAAGTTGAACCATGTTGCCCGGGTTTTATAGTTAGCATAATTTCATCATCGGCAAGAACGGCCGATACGGGATATACACCTCCTGAAAGTGCTTTTCCTAGAATCAGTATGTCGGGACGTACATCTTCGTGATAACATGCCAATAATTTACCGGTGCGAGCGATACCTGTTTGCACTTCATCGGCAATAAAAAGTACATTTTTTTCCTTGCACATTGCGTAAGCCTTACTTAGATACCCATCGTCAGGAACAACAACTCCTGCTTCACCCTGAATAGGTTCAACAAGGAAACCAGCTATGTTTGTATCTTCCAAAGCTTCTTTTAAAGCATCCAAATTATTATAAGGTATTATTATAAAACCAGGAGTATAAGGCCCAAATCCTTTTCTCGACTCCGGATCGGTTGACATTGATATAATCGAAATTGTACGCCCATGAAAATTGTTGGCACAAACAATTATTTTTGCCTGGTCGGTATCAATACCTTTAACATCGTAAGCCCATCGTCTGCAAAGTTTCAAAGCTGTTTCGTCGGCTTCTGCACCTGTGTTCATAGGTAATACCTTGTCGTAACCAAATAAGTTAGTGATATACTTTTCGTAAACCCCTAAGACATCGCTATAAAATGCTCGTGATGTTAGCGTTAGTGTTTGTGCTTGTTCTACCATAGCTCCAACTATCCTTGGATGACAATGACCTTGATTTACTGCCGAATAAGCGGATAGAAAGTCGAAGTATTCTTTACCTTCAACATCCCACACTTTAGCTCCCCTTCCTTTAGTAAGAACTACTCCTAACGGGTGGTAATTATGAGCTCCATATTTGTCCTCAAGCTCCATTGCTATTTTAGATGTTAGTTTTTCTGTCATTATTAAGTAAATTTTTAGTCCGCCTTAAGCGGAAAAGTTAGTTTATTAATCCTGAAACAATTTAGGCAAAATTAGTGTTTTAAAATTATATACTGAGAGAAAAAAGGCTATTCAATGAATTTATTTACCAAATATTAGATTTTTAGGGTAGCTATCTGAAAACATTTAAAGCAAGTGTCGTAATGGTAGTAATATCCATTCGAAAAATTTATTAATCAAAGGTCTTTTTTTCCAGTGATCATAGTTGAATTTTGTTGCATCCAATATGCTTCTCTTCATATGATTATTAACCTGAGTTACAATTTCTTTATTAGTTCCAAACAGCATAATCTCATACATATACCTAAATGAGCGATAATCGAAATTTGATGAACCAATTGCAAAGATTTTTTTGTCAACAAGCATCATTTTAGCATGAAGATTATTTAATTCGTAGAACAGAAAATTCACACCTGTTTTATACATCATACCAAAGTACTTATTTCGAAGTATGTCGATAAGTGTTACATCAGAATGTTTTGGTAACACAACATTTACATCTACACCTCGCATAGCTGCATCCATAAGTGCTCTTCTAAGGAAATAGCCTGGCAAGAAGTATGGAGTTTCGATAGTTATTCTGTATTTGGCTTCCTTTGTCAAACCAATAAACTTGTTATTGATTTGTTTGCGTGTTATGGAAGGAACATCCCTAACAATCTCAAAGCTGCCGTGTTTTACTAACTTTGTTTTATAAGGTGTTTGAAAACTGTATTTATTAAAATTGTTAAAGTCCTGTTTAAATAATTTTACAAATGTAACAGTAATATCGCTTTTCATTCTGAGCACCGACTCGCGCCAATTCATGTTATACCCGGTGAGGTTTGATGATCCGATATATGTTATTTCATCATCAATAAGGAGCAGTTTCCTGTGATTTCTGCGATGGCTCCGTGTAAAAATATCTGTATTAAATTTTATCATTTCAAAAAACCGAACCTCTCCTTTGTATGCAATAAGTTTTTTAAAATAATCGTGATCGATGGGACCTGCACCCCAATAATCAATTAACACTTTTATCTCAACGCCTTCTTTTGCTTTTTTTGTTAGAACTCTTCTAAAGCGTTCTCCAATCTCATCTTTGCCTACTCTGAATGTTTCTATAAAAACATATTTTTTGGCCTTTTCAATGTCTTCAATCATCTCATTGTAATATTGCAACGGCTCGTCAAAAAGATGATATGGTTCATTAATCTTCATTATTTTTTCCGAATTCTTAAAAATAATAAGTAACCAAATAAAAGAATTATAGTTACAGCGCCAAGGCCGGCAAGCAATAATTTATACTTTGTAATTTCTTTTTCTTTTTCTTCGTTTTCTTTTTGTAGCTTTATGCTTTCGCGGATGCTTTCTTCAACTTTGTATTTTATTTCCATCTCAGTCATTTCCAAGTCATGGAGTTTGTTTATGAGAGAATCCTTTCCAATTGAAAAAAGCATGAAATATTTCTCAAATTTTTGATAATCACCTAATTTTGCATAACAATGAATTAATGCTTCGTAGTTGCTGTTAATAAAATCAACCTGTCCGTTTTGTTTAGCCATATCAAGGCTTTCCTGAAAATAAACAATGGCAGTTTTGATTTTTTCCGAATTTTTATAAAGCTCACCTATGTTGTAATTTACCATCACCACTCCTGTTGCCCCCCCTAATCCTTTGTACATTTTTAAACTTATGTTAAAATATGCGAGGGCCTTTTCAATATCCTCCATATTTGCGTATAGTGTACCAAGATTGTTGTTTAAAAGTGCAATTCCAACCTTATCTTCCAAACTTTTTTTTATTTGAAGTGATTCGGTGTATAATTTAAGTGCCGTTTTATAATCTTTAAATTCAAAATTATATACTTCACCCATATTGTTTAATACCTGAGAAAGTGCCCTTTTGTTATTTGTTTCTAAATAAAGGTCATTGGCTTTTTGGTAATAATCAAGTGCCTTTTCGAACTTATTCCACCTTCCGTATATTATTCCTATACTGTTATAAGCGTAAGCAACCCCTTCTGGGTCATTTATTTCTGTAAAGATCAGTAATGAACGATAATAATTATCAAGAGCTTCCTGAAAACTGTTTCTGTAGTAACTAATGTTACCAATCTGGATTAAAGAAATTGCCATACCATCTTTATTATTAAGCATTTCTTCTATTTTGTACGATTGGTTATAATAATCGGTAGCTTTGTCTAAATCAGCCCATTCTTCATAAACGAGACCAATATTATTTAAACAATTGGCCTGGCCCATTTTGTCGCCAATTTCTTTGTAAAGTTCAAGGCTTTGCATATAATAACCCAGGGCAATATCCATATCACCCGAATAATAACTGCTGATACCCAGTGATTTAAGCGTAAGAGCCTTTAAATTTTTGTTGTTTAATTTATCAGATAATTCAAGTGCCTGAGTTCCATATTTAATGCAATCATTGAAAACAATATTCCTGTAAGCCTCCGAGAGTGTTATTAACGTTGTTACCTTTTCTTCGTCGATTGTTACAAGCAGCTGAGCCTGCAAACTGTCGATTTCGTGCAACGGCGATGCATGTAAATCAACATGCATAAGTAGAGAAATCACTATGGTAATCAACATTATCCGCATGTATGCAAATGTAATAAAAGAAACTTAATCAATATAAAAATTGATTGAACTGACTATCCTTTTATATTTGTATAAAATTCAAAAGAACAAAATGATAAAATCAATGACTGGCTATGGAAAACATGTAGCCGATTCAGAAAACCGGAAAGTAACAGTTGAAATTCGTGCCCTTAACAGTAAACAACTTGACCTTAATTTAAGGTTACCTCAATTAATGAAGGAAAGAGAGATTGAAATCAGAAAGCAGATAGGGGTAGTATTACAAAGAGGTAAAATTGATGTATCAATTGAAATTGAACAAAATTCACTTGAATTGAAATCAGTAATAAACATCGATTTGGCAAAGCACTATTACGCTGAACTAAAAATGTTAAGTGAGGCTATTAATCAGGAAAATTTTAACGATTACCTATCAATCATTTTAAAAATGCCTGAAGTACTTGTTGAGAAAGAATCGAATGTGAACGATGAAGAGCTGGATTCAGTAACGGAATGTTTGAACTATGCCCTAATTGCAATTGACCAATTTAGAACAAATGAAGGTACTGTTCTTGCGGAAGATATTGGCATAAGAATTAGTAACATCCTTAATCATTTAACAGAAGTTGATAAATACGAAAATCAAAGAATTATTAATATTAAAAACAGAATTGCAGGTAATATCAGTAAATTTTGGCAAGATCCTTCTACGGATAATAACAGATTTGAACAGGAAATAATTTATTATATTGAGAAACTGGACATTACAGAAGAAAAGGTAAGGCTTAAAAATAATTGCGATTATTTTCTTGAAAATTTAAATAATGATGAATCTTCGGGTAAAAAACTTGGATTTATAGCTCAGGAAATAGGACGGGAAATTAACACATTGGGGTCAAAAGCAAACGATTCTGACCTGCAAAGGATAGTTGTGCTTATGAAAGATGAACTTGAAAAAATAAAAGAACAATTGTTTAACATTTTGTGATGATGGCAGTTAATGAAAAAAAGGGCAAGCTTCTCATATTTTCAGCTCCGTCGGGCTCCGGAAAAACCACTTTGGTTAAGTATTTAATGGAACATCTTGGTAACCTGTCGTTTTCCGTATCTGCAACGAGCCGTAAAAAAAGAAGTAATGAAATTAATGGTAAGGATTATTATTTTTTAACGGTTGATGAATTCAGGCGGAAAATAAAGAGCAATGAATTTGTAGAGTGGGAAGAAGTTTACAAAGATAGTTTATACGGCACTTTAAAATCAGAAGTTGAACGCATCAGGAACACAGGAAAAAATGTTGTTTTTGATATAGATGTTGTTGGCGGATTAAACATTAAAAAACTCTATGGGGATGACGCTCTGGCAATATTTGTTATGCCGCCGTCGGTGGAGGTGCTGAAAACAAGACTCGAAAGCAGAGGAACAGACAACGAGAAAGAAATAGCTACACGTCTTGCAAAAGCTGAGTATGAATTAAGTTTTTCGGATAAATTTGACACCATAATTATTAACGATGACTTCAAAAAAGCTAAGGAAGATACTGTGGCAATTATAGAAAAGTTTATTAAGTGATAATAATATGAGGATGAAATGGATATGGATCAGGCAGCCTGTTTTACGGTAAACCCTTTTACTGCTTACGGAATGTTTGAAATTGCCTTACTTCGCGAAAGCAGGGCAATTATTCAGAACGCTTCTGGCGGACAGGTTGCATGTTTAATAAGAATGATGGCGGCTGAACATAATATTAAGGTAATTGATATTGTTAGAAAACAGGAAAGTGTTGACAAGCTTTTAAATTCTGGTGCTAGTTACGTGCTTGTTGAATCAGATCAAAATTTCAAGGATCAACTAATTAGTCATTCAAAAGAGTTGGAGGCCACAATTGCTTTTGATGCTGTAGGTGGCAATTTGTCGGGAATGATGTTTAATGCTATGCCGCCCGATTCTGAGTTGGTTGTATATGGAGGTTTATCGGGCAAACCGATTATTGATATAGATGTGATGGAAGTGATCTTCAATAATAAAATTATTTCGGGTTTTAACTTTATGGATTGGAAAGCAGACATTGATGATGACGAATTTGAAAGGATTTCAGAGGAATTACAGGACAAATTTATTTCGGGAGCATATAAAACAACTATAAGAAGCAAGTCGTCAATTGATGATATTGTTTCTGTATTAAGAAATTATATTTCGGATATGAGCTCAGGTAAGTTATTGATAGTACCTTAGCTTCTTTATTTTATAGTGGAAAAATCAAAAGACATAAAAAAAACCGGTTTACTTTTTGGTTCGTTTAACCCTATTCACAACGGTCATCTCATTCTGGCTAATTTTATGGCTGAGTTCACCGAACTTGATGAAGTATGGTTCGTTGTTTCTCCACTGAATCCCCTTAAAAACAAAAAGAAACTACTTGCCGATTATCATCGACTTGCTTTAGTAAGGCTGGCTGTTGAAAAATCTAATAAACTTAAGGCAGCTAATATTGAGTTTAGTATGCCCCAACCTTCGTATACTATCGATACTCTGACTTATTTAACCGATTATCATCCTGAAAGGGAGTTTGTTGTTATTTGCGGGACTGATATATTTCCTTCATTTCATAAATGGAAAAACTATAACGAAATATTGAACCAGTACCGTATGTATGTTTATCCAAGACCTGGTTACCAACTTGGGAAATATGAAAGCCACCCATCTATTGCACTTCATCATGCACCTCTCCTGGAGATATCATCGAGTTTTATTCGCAAGGGAATTAAACTAAGAAAAAACATGAGTTATTGGATGCCCGAGGAGGTTTATGATTATATCCTTGAAATGCACTTTTATGATAAATAAGGGGAATAAGGATATATATTTTTGTGACTAATAAGTGTCGCGACCGAAAAATCAAGAAATAAATGAGATAGTTTATAAACCTACCCCTGCACCCCTTCAAGAAGGGGATTATTGGTATTTATTTCTTGATTTTACTTCATGAACATTGTCTTTTAATAGAATGCGTGGAAGTTACGTATTTGCTCTGGTTTTCACTAATAAGGACATCTGTAATTGGCACAAGAATTTTATAAACTTATTTCTCAAATTAATGTATCACCGGGTTAATCAAGCAGTTCTTCGATATGAAAAGGAGGTTTTTTGTTTTGCACTAATTGTATCCGGCTTAAATATCCGCCAATTACACCAAGACTAAAAACAATGATACTGGTAGAAAACAAGATAGCTACAATTACCGAAGTATAGCCTAATGGAACATTGTAAAATATTTTTTGAATAACGAATTGCAGAGCCAGCAGAAAACTCAAAACAGAAATTATCATTCCTCCGTAAACCATAAGTTTTAACGGAATGTTTGTATAATAATATGTGAGATCGGAAGCAAGGTTAAAAAGTTTTAATGGGCTGTAACCGGATTTATTGTACTGCCTTTTTTTGTGCTCAACATCGACAAAAGATATATTGTTTGTGTACCACTGCAATACTTCATCAATAAAAATAAAACTAATATTATGATCAAGGATTCTTCTAACAATTTTATGGTTAATTAATCTGAATGACGAACCTTTGCCCATTCCCTTCATGAAATATTTTGATGACTTTTTAGCGCCATTACTCAACACGTTACGGGCAAAATTATGTTGTTTTTTTGTGTAAATACCATACGTGATATCGCTGTTGTTTTTTTGACATGTTTCAACAAGCTTTTTTATTTCTTCGGGAGGGTTTTGTAAATCATCATCTATAGTAATAATCATTTCACCTTTGGCAAAAGTAAAACCGCACATTGTGGCATTATGCTGTCCGAAATTTTTGTTAAGTTTTATTGCCGTAATCAAATTGGGAAACTCCTGTTTAAGCTTTTTAAGAACATTCCAGCTATTATCTTCGCTACCATCTTCTACAAAGATAACTTCAAAGCTGCTTCCCAAATCATTGAATTCAGCTACTAATCTGGAGTACAATTCCTTAATTGTTTCTTCACTGTTGTGTACAGGTACGACTACCGAAAAATCAACCATAATAATATTACTTTAATATAACTCTAACCCGAGGCAAGCTAAATTACTTTTTTACTGCAATACGCCACCCATAACCAGATTCGTTCCTGAAATCCATTTGGATTCATCCGACAAGAAGAATACAATTGCATTAGCAACTTCTTCGGGTTCACCAATTCCCATAGGGTATTTTTTAAGATAACGGCCAAGCGATTCATCAATAATTTCCATTTGCCCATCACTTACTGGTTTTTTAATTAATGGAGTATTCACTAATCCGGGTGATATACAATTCGACCTGATACCCTTTTTAACTAACTCCAAAGCAAGGGTTTTGGAATACGACTCGATGGCTGACTTTGCACTATTATACAATGCCCCACCGAAATAAGGCATTTGTGTTGCAACAGTCGACATAAAAACGATCGACGAATTATTCATCAGCTTTTTTAGAAGAAGTATTCTGGCCGTAAGTAATACAGGAACTTCAAAATTAATCCCCATCAACTTTTCAATATTTTCCTTTCTGATGAACTTAACAGGAGTAGGTCCTACAATTCCTGCGCAATGAACTAATCCGTTAATCGAAGGCAAATCAGCAACTAAAGTGTTTATCTCTTCTTCATTATTAAGATTTGCGACAAACATCTTGTGATTCCCTTCTTTAAGGTTTTTAAATGTTTTAGAAAGTCGGGGTTCATCACGGCCGGTAATAATAAGGGTACCTCCTTGTTGTGATATTTTTAATGCGGCATGCCTGCCAATACCTGAGGATGCACCGGTTACCAGAATGGTTTTTTTAGTTAGTTCACACATACCCATAGCATTAGTCTTTATAAGTTAGTATGGAAGGACACACAATTTTATCAATCTGCAAAATAACACTTCCCCACGATAGTCCGACACCAAACCCCGAGAGGAGAAATGTTAACTTACTGTTTTTAACTTCTTTCGAAAGCTCAGTTACTATAGTCAGAGGTATTGATGCCGAGCTTGTATTTCCAAATTCCTTTAATGAATACGGCACCTTTGCCGGATCAAGCTTAAGCTGCTTTCTGATTGTTTCGTTCATTAGCTTATTGGCCTGGTGGAAAACGAAATAATCAATATCATCAATAGTTAACTCAAATTCCTGTAATAATTTGGTAATATTAGGCTTAACCTCCCTGAGTGAGAAATTAAATACTTTAATACCATCTAAAGCAATATTGAAATTGTTCCGGAAAATACCTTCGCTAATATTCTTATATTCAAATGAGGAATCTTTATCTGCAAAATTACGGATACCTCCATCGGGAATAATAATTGCATCATATCCACTTCCGTCGGTTTGCAGGTGAAACATCATCGGTTCAGCATTATTGCTCAATTCAATTGCCGTAGCTGTACCTGCATCACCAAAAAGTGGAAAAGCACTTTTGTCCTTAAATGATGTGTTTAAAGTACTAATATCTCCTGTTAACAGAAAGCCTTTGTTGATTCTACCAGTAGCCATCATGCTTCCAATTACCGACAGCCCATAAATATAACCCGAGCACCCGAGGCTAATATCGAAAGCAACGCATGATTTTGACAGTGATAATTTTTCCTGAAGTAAGCCAGAAGTTGCAGGAATTATATAATCGCGCGATTGCGAAACAAAAATCAGCAAGTCGATTTCCGAGCGATTCCATCCAAGTTTATTAATCAGACTATCGGCTGCAACGAAACACAAATCAGAAGTAGTTGTCCCTTTTTTGGCATGTCTTTTTGTTTCAACACCAATGGTTTTTATAAGTGTTTCCCGCTCTTTTTCGCTTATCCAATCGTAATTATTGTTATTATATTCATCTTCAGGTACACAGGCAGATATGCCGGCAATATTAATATTAGGTACCTGAAAAATGGCCATTTATCCCTTTATTTGAACCTTTGAATAAACCAAATTATATAAATCCTGAACAGTTACTGATTTTATCAACTCATCGGCAGTAATTTCAACATCATATTCAACATTTACGTGAGCTAAAAAAATTAATGCATTTATTGAATCCCAAGTAAATTTATCTCTAAGCACATCCTCCGATGATAAACTATTTTTTTGCAGGTCTTCAAACTCTTCTTCAATCTTTCGTGTAAAATCTGTTATGTTCATAGTAAAATATTTTTCGCAAAAATAATCTTTAATTAGTAACTTTTGATTTAAGCAAGTTAGGTTTAACTTAGCATACTGTATATTATTATTTTGACCGGTTGTAACTAATCAGTGTAAGGACAATCTTAGTAACAATAGAGCTACTATAAACAATTTTTCCTTTGGATTACCTTTGTGAAATCCTTTGTGCTCCTTTGTGGTTATTTTTTTTACCACTAAGGAACACTAAGTACCACACAAAGGGTCACTAAGGTGAAAATATAATGTGTTATTGTAAAATAAAATTGAAAGAACTATTGCTTTTTTTGACACTGATTAGTTACTACCGGTTTTTAATAAAAATCGACAACCACAAAAAAATAATCATACAAATTTATCATATTTCATTCTAGCTGTTCATCCTGATTCTTAATAAAAAATCTCACTGAGATTCTTCTCTTTTCCCATTATTATCCGACCATCAACAACTACACTCGAATTTTCTTCAATAAGCATTTCAACCTTTGAATTCAATAAGGGAGTATTTTGCAGTGTCATAATTGAAGGGCCGAACTCGGGCTTTTTTATAAGTAGCACAATACCATAGTTACAATTCTCAACTTTTGAATCAATAACATCAACAACAGACAGATCTTTGGAAGCCAGACCAATATTAGACTTCTGTATAGAAGTATTAATAACGGTAACCTTTGAATCTTCACCACCGCTAATGCCCTTATCCTTTGCGCCAATAACTTTCGAGTCCTTTATTGTGATTTGACTTCCCGAAAAGTCCATTGCATCGTTATTAATGTTAGTGAAAGATGTAGATAATACTTCACCTGTGCAAAAATCGCCATCAAAGGCATCTCCATAAATGTAATCAAATGACGAATTACTCAGTGTGAAATCTGATCGGATTATATTTAGCGCGTCTTCACACTGATTACGATAAAACTTGGTGTTTGTTATAGTTACATCTGATTCGTAAAAAGTAAGAGCACCTGTTAATGTCCAGTTCTTGTAGTCAAGAGTACTTAAATTCTCAAATATTACATTATCAACTTTCGATTCCCCTTCGGCCTGTAATACTGTAAACCCATTTCCTGTAAAATCGGAAGACGTAATAACGACGGGTGATTCAGTCGTACCCTTCATAAACACTGGTGAGTAGGAGATTATCATTGCACTATCAATAAGGTCGATAATTGTACCCTTAGTAAAATGCACTTTGTAACCATCCGGAATTATAGCAGGATTATTAATAACGGTTTTCCCTGATTTAATATAAATATTATTTCCTGAAATCCTTTCGAAAAGTTCGTTGTTCATATCAACCATATCCCATAATTCCTGCTGTGACGTAATACCTGCCGGATATGGCCATGGTAAAACCGGAACCGAATAAATATCCGTTTTCCCATCAATCATATAAATCAGGTAGTTAGCCGATGTATCTACAACTACATCCAGCTTTTGTACATTCATACCGCTAATGTAAGCAGGCAACGTTGGTTCATCAATAAAAAAATCTGTAATTAACTTATTGCGAATACCGGTTCCAAGAAATATTAAATCGCGCGGGAAATAATTATAAATGCTCAATCGAAAGGTATCGCCACATGTTTCCTCTGCATAAACATTAACAAAAAATTCAGGAGTATTCTCATACACGCTTGTATCGCTGTATACCTCCTGTTTTAAATTAAAAACAAATTCGTTATTAATTAAACTGTCGTATATAATTTTTTTCAATTCAGGCAAATAATCACGAATTACCCTGGCACTAACAACTAATAAACTATCATTGTAATGATAATCGGGAAACTCTAACCTCAGCAGCGAATCATTATATAAGCCTTCTGATTTTATTGAGCTCATAAAGTTGGTTATGAAATCAGCGTGGCTATATTTTTCAAGATAATGCAAATAGCTGTTAAGAAAAACCGTATCGGTAAATAAACTGAAAATAAGACGATCCTGAAGTATTACAGGATCCTTTTGAGTTAAAGTCCTGTAAACCATATTATCGTTAATCGAAAGATCGGGATCATCATGATCGGTATAACCATCGAAGGCGATGGGCTCAAGTTTACATATAACCGGATTATAATACATTCGCTGATTATGCCAAACCATACCATGCCTGGCATGTGTAAGTTCAAGCATTGCATAATAAACTGCAAGTTTTTCAATATCGAATATTTCAGCAGGTGTTTTTTGCTGATTTTTATATTGAGACATCAGCTTTTGAGCGTTTAAAAACTGATTAAACAAAACCGTATCGCGAACAGTCCTTGATTGCCCAAATGGGATGATAGTTGATGCCTGATAAAATGGAAATTCCGGCCAATTTTTTTTGTTGATACTCATTCTTTGAATCTGCCAAAAAGGCTCTTCCGAAAATTTAATTATCGGGCCTTCACGACGATTATTCCATTCGGGAAGTTGCTTTACGAAATGCTCTTCCCACACATAAATACCTCTCGGCTGATTATTAAACATAAGTGGAACAAACCCATAACGTGTTGTAAGTATGTCATTTTCATGATATAATTTGTGAGTTAGCCATTCTAAAAGGAAGCTTCTTGAAGAAGGTGTTTGCAACGAAAAAGTCCTCATGCGTTTAAAAGTGTTGCCCTTACGCATTTTAACCCTGTACGACCATTTATCACCCCAAAGGTGATCCAACCAGTCGCCTTTAAGTCTTAATTTGGCTTTCATTGCGTAATCACTTTCAACCACGATGCCTTTAACCCAGTCGTTATCAGAAGTTTGGAGTATGCCGTTTTTAAAGGCCTCCTTTCTTTTATCCTGTATTCTGAGATATTCAGAAGTATCAAGCACAATATTCAATCCGAGATCATAATTGTAAGAAGGATATTGTTTATGAGCTTTGCGTTCAATAATTAAATCGTCGAAGTAAACAGTATCTGTGCCATTGTTCCAAACATAAATTTTCACAAAACCATTCCCAAAATGAGGCGGTGTATATGCTTCCAGTTCAAGCTTTTCCCAGCCGTTATCAGATATTTCTGCTGGTTTGGAAGTGGCCAGATACATTATATCAGTATTATCGCCTGTAAAAACAAGTGTGCCTTTTCCATCTTTCGACTTACGCCAAACACTAACTTTAAAATATGCATCAGGACCAATGCGTATTATTTTATACTCCAATGCAAAGGCTTTCGTTTTTGGGATTGTGAGGGCGGAATGTACTCCCGAGTGAGCATCAAGTTTAGTTCTTAACCATCCTCCATCCAAAAATACGGAAGAGTCGTTGGCAGCTATAAACTTATCTCCCTTTTTTGTAATCAGTTCAGCATCACAAATAATTTTTTTGTTAACAGGGAAATTAGTTTTTCTCACACATGCGGCCAACATCATTAGAAACAACGCTCCGTACAGCAAATATTTTTTATGAAATATCACTTATAAAACTAGTAATTATTGTTAATTTAGCATCTTTGGCAAAGATATGATTTTGTATTTAACTGGCACTTTAACTCAAACAACTATATATGAAGATTACCCTTACATTAACACTCTCTTTAATCCTAAATTCGGTAATTTCCCAAACAAATCCTGGTTTAGCTTTTGGGGGTAATGGTAATGATAAGGGTATTACATTGTGCCTTACCAATGATGGAGGTTATATATTAGCAGGTACAACCCGTAGTTTTGGAGCAGGGAGTGAGGATTTTTATTTGATAAAATTAAATGCACTTTGGCAACCGGTATGGTCGGACATATTTGGAGGATTACATCAGGATTTTGTGCGATCAATAATATCAACAGACGATGGTTTCATTGTACTAGGCGATGTTTGGGATGGTGGTAATCAACGGTTAGGTATGTATATGAGTTTAATTGATACTGAGGGGAATGAAGTATGGGACAAGCAATTTGGAACTCATATGGATGATAGAGGCTTTAGTGCTATTGAAACTTATGATGGAGATTTTGTACTTCTTGGATATAGCAGAGGATTTGAACAAAGTGGTGATATTTATATTGTAAAAACAGATTATCAAGGAAACTTGATATGGCAAAACAGCTATGGATATGATCGTGATGATTATGCAATGGGTATTGTTGAGAATGAGGATGGTAGCTTAATGATTATTGGAACAAAAAATGGATTCTTTGACGATGTTCATGCAAATTATGAAAGACATGATGCTGACATCTTACTGTTAAAGATTGATACTGACGGTAATGAAATTTGGAAAAAAACTTATGGTGAAGATGGCCACGACTTTGGATATTCGATTGAGCATGCAGATGATGGGTATTATTTGTTCGGTTCAACCCAAAGTTGGGGCGAAGGAAGTTTCGATATGATACTCACAAAAGTTGATAATATGGGTGAAAAAGAGTGGCATGCTACTTATGGAGGCGAACATTATGAGTACGGAATTTCCATTGACAAAAATCTTGATGATGAACTATTTTTACTTGGAAGCACAAAAAGCTTCGGACAAGAAAATTCAGTTGATATTTATCTTATAAAAACTGACAACCTTGGACATGAAATATGGAGCTTGACAATCGGTGGAGAAGGCGCTGATTTTGGTCAACACGTAATTGCTACTAACGACAGCGGATGTGCAATTATAGGCACTACCCTTAGCTATGGGGCCGGACAAATGGATATGTTGTTTGTTAAGATTAATAAATATGGAGAAATTGAACAAATTTCAAATACCAACAACACTAATATCAACGAATTAGTAATTGCCCCAAATCCAATGCATGATAACGGCAGGTTAATAATGGAAAACAATAATGCGGATGATTACACACTTGAAATATGCACCTTAGCAGGAATTGTTGTAAAAAAATGTAATTTAAGTGTATTAAACACACGGTTCAGAGCATCGTCATTGTTAGCGGGCATGTATGTATATAAACTAACTAATAACAACAATAGAGCTGTATTATCGGGTAAGCTTGTTATTTATTAAATCTTAATACGCAATTTTTATAGTTACTATTACCTCGCATTATATAGCGAATCCAGATTATGAAAATCATACTCAAGCTGTTGGGTTGCTGTAATGTGGTGAAATATTAAAACAACATCATTGGAGTCATTATTATTTAATCCACAACCTAAAAAGTGAACGCCATCATCAGAGTCCATTTGAAATTTTTTTGTGCCAGCTCCCATATCCCCCATTATGCAAATCACCTCAATACCTCTTTGTTTTACTTCAACAAGTTTTGGGTAAACTACATCAACAAAGTTTGTGTTTACAGAATCACAATTGGCATTCCAAAACCTTAAATCACTATGAGCATATGATGAAGGAGGAGGTAATTCCGGCACATCTCTCCACAAACCATGATGCATCAATAAAATCAAATATTTTGATTGTTGAATAGTATCGCAAACATACGAGATCATTTCAAATTGGTCGTTCATCATCTCGCAATTGGTTGGAACCAGATTTGTGTTAAGCACGATACGAGTAATACCATAATTATTATAAGCATAATATGTATCTCTTCCTGTAAACTCATTGTACCATTCCCAATTTCCATTTCTGGCATCATGATTACCAAGTGCCCAGTGGGTTTCATAATTTCCAAGATCAACCAAACTATCAATATATTGTATAGTAGAATAGTTTAGCATGGCTTCTGAACACACATCACCACCCAGCCAAACACCTTCATAAACTGACAGATCTAATTGTTCTAACCTATAATCCACCCTGGTGCCACCCGAACCTATTTGATAACAGTGGCCAACAAAAAGAAAATCTACCTGATTCTGTGGATAAGCAACAGAAGTAATTAAAACAAAAAATAGTGCAAGATTAAGCCTGAGAAGCTTACTAATAATAGATTTTTTCATTGAAAAAATACTTAATACAGTTTCAATGGCAAAGTTAGTAATATTGGATTATAAGATGAACTGAATTTAAGCTATAAACAATTATTCTACTATTTTTGTTGCAATTAATTTATTAACTTGAAGAAACTAAGCTATAGATATACTGACGTTTCATTGCTGGCATTATTAATTATTTTGTTTGCTGTAGTATATATCAATTTGCATTATTCAAATTGGAAGAACCCCAAAAATATTATAGTAAACGAAATATTATCTTACTATGGTTATTTACCGGCAACGTTTATTTATAACGACATTACTCTTGAATTTATAAAACAAGATCGTGATAAATTTAAGGGCAAATTCTGGTTTACGAAAAGCCCTACAGGCAACTTAATCCTTATGACGAGTTGCGGAATGGCAGTGCTTTATTTCCCTTTTTTTATAGTTGCACATTCAGTAGCTGAACTCATGGGTTATGTGGCGGATGGCTATACATTGCCGTACAGGCTTGCCCTGGTAATAAGCAGTATTTTTTACCTGATGATTGGAGCTGTCTTTCTGCAAAAATTCTTGCTTAAATATTTTTCAAAACAAATAGTAGCTGTAACTCTTTTAACTACTATACTGGCAACAAATTTGTTATGGTACGTTACTTTAGAACCAGCAATGTCGCATGCTTACAGTTTTGCGTTAATATCCACGTTCCTTTTTGTAATTGACAGATGGTTTGACCATCCATCCATAAAATACACAATATACATAGGATTGCTGATTGGTATTATTTCATTAATACGACCGGTAAATATTATGATTGTTATTTTGCTGATATTATGGAAGGTAATTAGTTGGGGAGAGTTGAAAAGCAGGATATTATTTTTTATTGAAAAATGGTATCTTATTGTATTAATGTTAGTAATGTTTGTAGTTGTTTGGTCGCCACAACTTATATACTGGAAATATGTTTCAGGTAGTTTCTTCTATTACTCATATCCCGAAGACCAGAGTTTCTTCTTCCTGAATCCGCAACTTTTTAACACCCTGTTTTCATGGCGTAAAGGATTTTTTATTTATACACCAGTCATGATTTTTGCGTTTGCAGGAATTGGTTTGCTATATAAAAGCAAAAGAGGGTTTTTTTGGCCCGTTTTAGTTTATTTTATAATTACCTGGTACATAATGTCGTCATGGTGGAGTTGGTGGTATGGAGGCAGTTTTGGTTTAAGGCCTCTTATAGATTCCTATGGTGTTTTTTCGATTGGCTTGGCAGCTTTTTTAACTTGGGTGAGGAAAACAGCCAGATTAAAAAAAACAATACTGCTTACACTTTTTATACTATCAATAATGTTAAGTAGCTGGCACTTCAAAAGATACCGTGGAGGATCCATTCATTGGAATTCAATGACAAGGGAAGCCTATTTTGATTCTTTTTGGAGAGAAAAGCCTTCTTCTGACTGGTATAAAAAAATCCGTAAACCAAACGGTAAATTAGCCAGAAAAGGGATTTACAAATATGATGACGAAACTCTTATAGATAATAAATAATAGTCTATGTATCAATTTAAAAACTACTCTATAATTGTATTACTGGCCATAATGTTTACAAATATTAGTATCAGAGTTGTAGTTCCTCCAAATAACCCAATAAGCTGGGACACTTTTGGTTATTACCTTTATTTGCCTGCTGCTTTTATATATAACGATTTAGGGCTTGAAAACAAAGAGGTTTTTGATGAATTAATTACAAAATACAACTCCACTTCAACTTTTTATCAGGTAACAAAAAGCAATAAGGGTACCTGGATAATGAAATACAGCATGGGGATGGCAATTTTTTATGGACCGTCTTTCTTTACCGGTCACGCAATTGCTAATGTATTAGATTATCCGGCTGATGGATTTTCAAAACCATACCAATGGGCTTTGGTAGCTAACGGTATTCTCTTCTTTTTTCTTGGAATGTTTTTTATGCGAAAAGTACTGCTTCGTTTTTTTACCGACAAGATTACAAGCCTCGTTTTGCTTTTGATTTTTTTTGGCACTAATTACTTTTGGTACAGTACATATTCTGCAGAAATGCCTCACAATTATTTATTTGCAGCTTATGCCTTTATACTTTGGCAAACCATCCTTTGGCATGAAAACCATAAACGAAAAAACATGGTGTGGATTGCACTGGCAATCGGATTTACTACTTTAGCAAGACCTACCGAACTTATTGCCATACTCATTCCTTTGTTATGGGAAGTTTCGAGTAAAGAAAGCTTTGTACAAAAATATTACTTACTTATAAAATACAAATCTCACATTCTATTGTTTGCCTTTATACTATTGTTGATTGGGTCGCTACAGGTGATTTATTGGCGAATTTATAGCGGTAATTTTATTTATTATAGTTATGTTAATCCCGGTGAAGGCTTTGAATTTTTATGGCCGTACACACTTAGATTTTTATTTAGTTTTAGAAAAGGTTGGCTTATTTATACACCTATTATGATATTTGCCTTATGGGGATTCGTTAGCTTATATAGGAATAATAAGGGTGTTTTCTTCCCTGTTTTTATTTTTTTCATTGTTAACCTATATATTGTTTCAAGCTGGTCGTGTTGGTGGTATGCGCAAAGCATGGGGCAACGAGCTTTAGTACAGTCGTACGCATTAATGGCAATCCCACTTGGTTTCTTCCTGACCAGTCTTTCCAGAAAATCAATAAGCGTGAAATCAATTTTTTCACTTATGATATTTTCTTTTGTGGTATTGAATTTATTCCAATCGTGGCAACTAACAAAAAGTATTATTAGTGCCGATCGTATGACAATACTTTACTATTTTGATAGTTTCGGAAAAACAAAAAAAACTGAGACAAACGACAAACTACTTTTAGTTGACAGAACTTATAAAGGCTTAGAAAAACTACCTGATGATCAGAAATTTAATCATACAGTCATAAAAATATTTGACTTTGAAGAAATAAATGAAAATCGAAAAGATAATTATTCAGATTTGTACGCTTTTACAGGATCATATTCATTTGTGATGGATAGTAACACTCTATTTTCACCCGCTTTTAAGATGGATTATAGAGATCTTACAAAACATGACTATGCCTGGCTTAGAGTGTCAGTTTGGGTATATCCTATTCATCCAATAAGCGAAACCCTATCATCTTTAATAGTAAGCTTTCAGCATAAAGGCAAAAACTACAAGTATAAAGGTGCTGATTTAAATAGTACTAAAATTAAAGGGCATTTAAGATTAAATCAATGGAATAAGGTTAGTTTTGACTATTTAACACCGGAAGTACGATCGAAAAAAGACAATCTGATTGTATATATCTGGAATCGAGGCAAAAAAAATATTTACTTTGATAAACTAACTATTGAATTATTTGAACCTGTGGATAAATAACCTGATATAAATGTTCCAATTCTGATTGCTCATTTTTCTTATTATTTTTGCCATTCACAAAATTTTAAACGATGCCTCAGAAGCTTTCAATACTTATTCCGGCCTACAACGAAGCTGGCACAATTCACCAAATACTTGATAAGGTGCTGGATGTGAAATTAATAGCAGGTTTGAATAAAGAATTAGTGATTGTTAACGACTATTCAACTGATAATACTTCGGGAATTATTAAAGAATATATTGCAAATCACAATGAAACCACAATCAAACTATTTGAGCAACTCGGTAATATGGGAAAAGGAGCTTCTATTCGCAGAGGTATTGTTGAAGCTACAGGTGATTTTATCATTATACAAGATGCCGACCTGGAATACGACCCCAATGAATACAACAAGCTATTAAAGCCCATACTGGACGATTTTGCAGATGTTGTATATGGTTCGCGGTTTATGGGTGGCAATCCACATAGGATACTCTTTTTTTGGCACTCCATTGGCAATAAGTTCCTTACTTTTCTCTCAAATATGTTTACTAATTTAAACCTGTCGGACATGGAGACCTGTTATAAACTCTTCAGGGCAGATATCATAAAAGCTTTAAATCTCAAGGAAAATCGTTTTGGCTTCGAACCAGAGGTAACCGCAAAGATTTCAAGGATACCCAACATTCGCATTTATGAAGTAGGCATATCATACTATGGGCGCACCTACGAAGACGGGAAAAAAATTGGCTGGAAAGATGGTACAAGAGCAATTTATAGCATACTCAAATATAATTTGTTTTCAAAGTAACTTAATACATGAAACTATTAAGCAATAACCGGGAAATTTATTTTATACTGGCACTAGGGTTTATTGCCGGGGTTATTGTTATTTTTTTTACTAATATAAGTTATGGAGGAGGCGATTCGATCCAACATTACAATTTAGCGCACTGGGGCTGGGAGCATCCAAAACTACTATTTAATCACTGGGGAAAACCAGTATTTACAATACTCATGTCGCCTTGGGCGCAATTTGGCATAAACGGAGCACGAATATACAATCTGTTTATGGGCTTTGCTACCACCATAATAATATGGAAGATCGCAAAAACATTAAATTTAAGCAATAGCTGGGTTAGTATTTTTTTAGTGCTATTTACACCCATTTATTTAATTTTAATGTTAACTCCACTAACTGAAGTGAGCTTCAGCTTCTTTTTAGCATTATCCATATTACTTTTCTTTAAAAAGAAATACATTTATTCGTCCATTGTATTATCCTTTCTGCCATTAATACGTACCGAAGGCATCGTACTATTACCATTATTTGTAACAGCTTACATCTTAAGAAAAAAAATTCTTGCAATTCCATTTCTTCTTTCAGGATATTTGATTATCAGCGCATTGGGTTATCCGTACTATCATGATTTTTTGTGGCTAATTACGAAAATGCCTTATACAGGAAGTGCCAAAGATATTTATGAAAACGGCTCGCTTTTTCATTTTATTTATAACACTATCGATGAGAGAGCGATATTAGGCAAAATCCTTAGCACTCTGTTTATTCTTGGCTTATTATTATCATTAATTCGATGGGGAAAGAATGATAAGTTTAAACTTTCAGAAACTTTTTATTTTTTATTGCTGGTGCCCGGTTCTTACCTTGTGTTTTTTTCAGCCCACTCTTTTGTTTGGTGGCAAGGCATGGGTAATTCATTAGGTCTTCTAAGAGTGATCGGTTCGGTTACTCCGCTTGCAGCATTAACAGCATTATGTGGTATCAATTATATTACAGGCTATATAAACAAAAAAAGTAAGATTATAAGTAGTCTCATAATCTCTGTAATCGTATTATTGATTTTCCTTTTTGGCGTAAAGGACTACAAAGGCAGTTTTAACCTTTCACGCCCACAACAATTATTAACCCAATCTACTGAATTTATAAAGGAAAACAATCTCCTAGAACACCAAATATACTATTTTGATCCTTATGTTGTTTTTGAGCTGGGCATCGATCCATACGACAAAACAAAAGGGTACTGGGGTGTTCCTAATGTAGAAAATCCTTCACTTGGGATTCCTGATAGCTCTATAATTATATGGGATGCTCATTTCGGACCAAATGAGGGAAGAGTTAATTTAGAATCTTTGCAGAAGCAAAAATCGCTTAAAACGATTGAAATATTTAAACCTGAAACACCTTTTACAGTACTTGGTGGTCATAACTACGAAGTTCATATCTTCATGAAAGACATTAAATTAAATGATGAACTAACAACAATCTTTAGCTTTGATTTTGAGACATCGAAGATAAGTAGTGCTGACATTTCTCATACGGGGATTAAGAGCCTGTATGTTACCTCCAAAATTTCTTACATAGTTGGTATAGATTCTTATTTATATGACATGATCAGTTCGTTAGGCAGATTCAGTGTATCGGCTAGTGGATACATCTTTATTGAAAAAGTTATTAATGCTGAGTTACCTATAGTTTGTGCTTTGGAGGATAATAATGGCACTAATTATTACAAAGCTTATGATTTAAGAAACCAAATAACAAATGTTGGTGAGTGGAATTATTTTGAACACAATTTTATCGTAAATAATGTAATCTCACTTAATGAATTATTAAAAGTTTATATATGGAATAAACACAAACAGGATTTCTATCTCGATGACTTTGAGATGAATATTGAAACATTCCCCAGCCCAAGCCTGCAATCCGAAATCCTAAATTAACTCTTACAGTACTGATGGACACTGGTATGTTAGTTCAGCCTAAACCTCCAAACTCAAAACCCTAAACCTCCTTACACTAAACCAAAAACCCCCTCCTCTACGTGTTTCCCTTAATTTGATACGGGATACCCTCATTTGGCATACTGAAAAACCTTTTGCAGTGTAATAATTGGTAATATTGACACACAATTATTTTTAAATGTCTAATTAAATACATATAAAAAATGTCGAATGTTTATGAACAAAAGGTTAATGACTTTATGGCTAAAGTTATTGCCAAAAACCCAAGTGAAGTTGAATTCCATCAGGCTGTTCACGAAGTAGTTGAATCAATTATTCCTTTCATAGAAGAAAACCCTCAATACCAGGAAGCAAAGATTCTTGAAAGAATGGTAGAACCGGAAAGAGTTATCCTGTTCCGTGTTCCATGGCTGGACGACAAAGGTGAAGTTCAGGTAAACCGTGGTTTCCGTATTGAAATGAATAGTGCTATTGGTCCTTACAAAGGTGGATTACGTTTTCACCCAACTGTAAACCTTGGCATCCTTAAATTTCTTGCTTTTGAGCAGGTATTTAAAAACTCTTTAACTACTCTTCCTATGGGTGGTGGTAAAGGTGGTTCTGATTTCGATCCTAAAGGAAAATCCGACAACGAAGTTATGCGCTTTACACAAAGCTTTATGAATGAACTTTTCCGTCATATTGGTCCTAACACCGACGTTCCTGCCGGAGATATTGGCGTAGGCGGCCGTGAAATTGGTTACCTGTTTGGACAATACAAAAGATTAAGAAACGAGTTTACTGGTGTTCTTACCGGTAAAGGTCGCGAATGGGGTGGTTCATTAATTCGTCCCGAAGCAACAGGTTATGGTACAGTTTATTTTGCTGAAGAAATGCTTAAAACCCGTGGTGACAGTATGAAGGGCAAGGTTTGTACAATTTCCGGCTCAGGTAATGTTGCACAATATGCAACCGAAAAAGCAACGGAATTTGGTGCTAAAGTTGTTAGTCTATCCGATTCATCAGGAACCATTTATGATCCAAACGGAATTGATGCTAAAAAGCTAGCATTTATTATGGAATTGAAAAACGTAAAACGCGGACGTATTAAAGAGTATGCCGATAAATATGGTGTTGAGTTCTTACCAGGAAAACGTCCATGGGGTATTAAATGTGATGTTGCAATGCCTTGTGCTACTCAAAACGAAGTAAATGAAGAAGAAGCAAAAACGCTCATCGACAATGGTTGTTTCGTAATATCAGAAGGAGCAAATATGCCTTCATCACCCGAAGCTGTGGCTGTGTTCCAAAAAGCTAAAATTCTATACGGACTTGGTAAAGCTGCCAACGCAGGTGGTGTATCAGTTTCAGGACTCGAAATGAGTCAAAACTCAATGCGTTTCAACTGGACACGCGAAGAAGTTGATGAAAAACTTCACCAGATTATGAAAGACATCCACTCAACTTGTGTTGAATGGGGTAAAGAAGGTGATTACATCGACTATGTAAAAGGTGCTAATATTGGTGGTTTCGTTAAAGTTGCCGATTCAATGATCGCACAGGGACTAGTTTAATTATTCATTAGCTATATATTAAAAAGCCGTTGGGAATATCCCGACGGCTTTTTTTATTATACCAAACTGCCTTAGCCTATTATACCTGCGTATGTAAGTAAAAGGGTTAGAAATCTTAAGGATATTTACCTAAACCTTTCTATTTAACAGGTGGTGTATAAATTTTGGAATCATCTCTATATCCAGCTATATCCTCATACCAATCCATAGAAATTGTACCTCCACTTTCTGCCCACTCGGCAAACTTTAAGTAAGCACCAATAACCTCTTGTTTCTCGATTGGGTATTCAAACACAATTGGGATATTAATAGCCCAGGGTAAATTGTTTGAAGTTGTGTAATATCGTTGCTGGGAAGCATCACTATCATCGTCAAAAGTTCCAAGTATTGTTTGATCTGCAAGATCAGATGGTGCAAAATCCAGTAAATGAACCTCTACATCTCTGTCTTGATTAACAATAATAAAAGGATTAAAATTACCAATATCAAGATCCGCAAAAGTAATTGGTCCTCCTGGTGCAAATGATCCATTATCAAAGAAAACCAACTGGACCACAACCGAATCAGGTGCGACATACGGTGCAGTGTCTTCAGTATTTACACCTATACTTCCGCCCGGGTGGGTAAGAATATTATATGAATCATCGTATACAATCACAGTGGCAGCAGTTTGATTAGCTTCCAGTCCGTTGGAAGCCAATGAAAAGATGCTGCCTGATTGAATGTTATAACCACTTACACTAATTATCTGATTTGGGTTAACATTTGGGAGCATATATCCAAAACCATTATGGAATGAAGCTCCAAAAGCATATACCGTGAATACTCCGGTAATATTCAGGACTTGGTCCTGATCATCTTTTGTTACACTAAAATAATAATCTATAATTAAGTCATTGAAATCATAATCACCTTTTGATGGCCAAAGATCTTCGTATGCTAAACAACCATCAAAATTAACCGTTGTTGTAACCGGTGGTTCGGCTGGAGGAGGAGGTGGTGGTGGTGGTGGTGGGGTGCCACATAATGGCAGGTTATTTTTACTAATTCCTGCTATTATAATAAAGTCATTATAAACATCTCCGGCTTCAAGAGGAACAGAACAGCTAACATGCATAGTTGTGTTTTGTACATCATCAACGTAAAAATAGATTGTGTTATCAAATCTCCCGTCTTTTTTTGAGCCACCAGTAATTGTAAAATCTGCATCAGGTGCTACTGTTCCACAATAAATAACCACATCATTTTTCTGCTCAATCACTTTGATATAGGCTTGTGTAGATCCTGCATATCGCATAGTTAAACTAAATATTCCTCCATCGCAACCACAATCGTCAACCCCTTCTCCATTAAGAATCGATTTATTGGTATTGAAGTTAAAAACAAGATTATCGCCAACTTCAACAAGTTTTGGCTCAGCGCTTTGATCAAAACCATAAACTACTTTAACATTTGTAATAGTTGTTGGGATAGTAATTATTGTTGATAGTATATTTTCAGTTGTTGCATAACCACTGTAGTATAACTGCTCGCCATCGTCCGAGAAAATATTGACTATTTGCGAAAAATCATCAAATGGAAGTATAATGATAACATCAACCGTTTTAGTAGTTTTCCAATCAAAATTATCACTTATAATCAAATCATTCATGCCTTTAACTGTATCATTATCAGTTTGGTTCTTTTTGCAAGAAGAGAATACAAAAGTAAGCATGAGTACAATGCCAAGTAAATACGTTGCATGTTTCATAGTTTTAGAATTTAAGTTAAGGTTATTAATATTAATTTGTTCGTTGCATTAAATATTAAGCTTTATAATTTTGTTTTTCAGATATTTAGTCTATATTATTATTCAGAGTAAAAGGCTTAAGTTTTCTATTGATTAAGAATATCATCTTAAATTTAGAAAACCAGTATTGCAAAAACCCATAATTGAATATCTAAATATTTATATTATTGCAAATGTAATACATTATTACCTAAAAATCAAATTTTTACGTAATTATTATTCCACATCAATATTAATTCACTGTAATTTTATTTATCAAATTAAAAGCAGCATGACGAATTTTTGGGGGAAACTGATATAAATTCAGGTGGTTAACTCATAGTAATTTAAATTATGTATTTTAGTAAAATAATGAGTTCAATGACAAATAAATTAAGTTCCATGTACGACTATATTATAATTGGCTCCGGCTTTGGGGGATCAGTATGTGCTTTACGGCTTAGTGAAAAGGGATACAAGGTTCTGGTAATTGAAAAAGGCCGTTGGTGGAACCCCAATGAATTCCCTAAAACTAACTGGAATCTTAAAAAATGGTTATGGCTGCCATCATTACGATTTTTCGGGTTTTTTAAACTTACCTTTCTTAGGCACGTTGGTATTTTAAGTGGTGTAGGAGTTGGCGGCGGGTCGCTGGTATATGCCAATACACTTCCACGTCCGCGAAATGCATTTTTTAATTCGGGAAGCTGGGCAAATATTAAAGATTGGAAGTTGCAACTTGAGCCACATTATTTAGTAGCCGAAAAAATGCTCGGAGCTATTCCCAATCCTCAATTATTCGATGCCGACATTGCACTTAAGCAGCTTGCAAAAGAAACAAACTGCGAAAATAGTTTCGAGCCAACCAACGTTGGTGTTTTTTTCGGGGAGCCTGAAAAAACAGTTGCCGATCCATATTTTGAAGGCAACGGCCCCGAAAGAGAGGGGTGCCGTTTTTGCGGTGCATGTATGACCGGCTGCCCTCACAATGCTAAAAACTCATTAGACAAAAATTATCTTTACCTCGCTATAAAAAATGGGACTGAAATTATTGCTAAACATAATGTTACTGAAGTAGTGCCCACCGGAAATCAGGATGGTTCGGATGGTTATACTATTACTTTTCAAAATTCATTTTCGCTGCTAAACAGAAAAAAACATAAGGTAAAATCAAGAGGAGTTGTTTTTTCAGGAGGGGTGTTAGGAACAATTCGGTTACTTCTCAATATGAAAGAAAAACATCTGAATAATCTTAGCGACAAAACCGGATTTGATATCAGAACGAATAATGAGAGTTTGATTTCTGTTGTTTCAAAAGAAAAATTAAAAGATTACTCGAAAGGAATAGCAATAGGGTCTATTTTTCCGTCAGATGAAAATTCACATATTGAACCTGTACGTTATGGGGAAGGATCGAATTTTTGGAAACTTATGGGGGTTCCGCTTACTCATGGTAGCAACATTTTTGTAAGAGCCGGAAAACTAATTTACCACCTGCTTCGTCACCCGTTATCATGGTTAAGGGTTTACTTTACAAAAAACTTTTCTCAGCGATCAATTATTCTGTTGTTCATGCAACATTTAGATAGCACAGTGAGGTTTAAAAAAGACATATTCACTCTAACATCCCGCATGACGGAAGGAGAAGCACCGTCAGCTTTTATACCTGAAGCTAAAGAATTGGCCGATAAAACTGCAAATATTATAAACGGAAAACCATTTGTGCTTTTAACAGAAGCACTTACAGGAATACCAACAACCGCACATATATTAGGAGGAGCCGTAATTGGAAAAACGTCTGAAACAGGTGTTATTGATGAAAATCAAAAAGTATTTGGCTACGAAAATATGTACGTGTGCGATGGATCGGCAATATCAGCAAATCCGGGTGTCAACCCTGCACTTACAATAACTGCAATGACGGAGTTGGCCATGAGTAAGATAACGGGGAAAGCATGACCAATTTACAAGCGAAGTAATCTTGCAACATATCAGAGTATCGATTTGTGATTTATCCCAAATACTTAGCAACAATCGGCATTCTTCGTCCCATTCCAAAAGCTTTGTTTGATACCCTCAACATTGGCGGAGTTTGATGGCGTTTGTATTCATTTGTATTAACGAGTTTCAATATCCTGGCAACCAAAGCAGGATCAAAACCCATCGCTGTAATCTCTTTCGGCCCCTTACGCTTTTCAATATATTGATAAAGGATTTCGTCAAGAATATCATAATCAGGTAACGAATCGGAGTCTTTTTGATTATGACGTAACTCTGCTGATGGTGGCTTTGTAATTATGTTCTCAGGAATTATCTCTTTTTCACGATTTATATAACGAGCAAGTTCGTATGCCTGGGTTTTGTAAACATCACCTATCACCGAAAGTCCTCCATTCATATCGCCATATAATGTTCCATATCCTACGGCAGCTTCGCTTTTGTTGCTGGTGTTCAGGAGTATGTATCCAAACTTATTCGACAAGGCCATAAGAATTACTCCTCGTGTACGTGACTGAAGGTTTTCTTCACTTACATCGGTAGGTAAATTTTTGAAATATGGTTTTAGCAAGTGTTCAAATGAATTAAAAGCTTCCTCAATATTAATAATCTCATTGGGCATATTTAGGTTTTTTGCCAGTTGTATAGAATCATCAACCGAATGACAGGAAGAGTATCTTGAGGGAAGCAGCACATTATAAACATTCTCATTTCCAAGTGCTTCGGCTGCTAAAGCTGCTGTTAAAGCCGAGTCGATGCCTCCCGATAAACCCAGAATAGCCTTAGTAAAACCAAGTTTTTGGAAATAGTTACGAATGCCCATAACTAAGGCATCGTGTATATCAGCAATTTCAATCCGTTCGCTCGCATTATAATTGGTAGGGGGACTGTTATTAACTTCATCAAGATCAAAAATTTTAAAATCCTCTTCAAAATATTTGAGTTCATCAGCAATTTCCCCTTTTGAGTTCATAACAAGTGAGCCTCCATCGAACAATAATTCGGTTTGAGCTCCAACATGATTAACATAAAATAGTGGCAGGTTATATTGCGAGGCATTCTTTTTCAATATTTCCTTCCTTACTTTTGTTTGATGATAATTAAATGGTGAAGCAGCGATATTAATTATCACGTCAGGATTTTGGCTAATCAGCTCATCCATTGGAATTACATTGTATAGTGGGTTATCCTGTACGTTCCATAAATCTTCACAAATTGTAATAGCTAATTTAACACCTTTATATTCAACAATATTAAAAACAGTATTTGGTTCAAAATATCTGTACTCGTCAAAAACATCATAATTTGGAAGAAGGGTTTTATTGATGATTGACATTATTTTACCATTTGCTAAAAACGCGGCTGAATTGTATAACGACTTACCCTTTTCATTTGGATTAAATGTTGGCAGTCCGACAACAGCAGCGGTATTAGTACAATATTCAGCAATAGTGTTCACTGCTGATAAACATTGCTCTACAAAGTCCTTAAACTCAAGAAAATCTCGGGGTGGATAACCCGAAATAGCAAGTTCAGAAAATACTACTATATCAACTCCCTCCTTTTCAGATTGCTTAATTCCTTTAATTATTTTCGAAATATTACTTTCAAAATTACCTATATGATAATTATTTTGTGCTAAAGCTATTTTCATAAATAATTTACTTGTATTTAACGCAAATTAAACAAATTTAAGATGATCAAAATGTGAGTTTCTATTCATTGATTGCAAAACAAGAAAGAAATTAAAATACTTTTGCTCTACTTACAACGTTAGCAATTAAAACAACAATTTGAAATCTTTATAAATCATTACAAAGATAATTATTCACTTCAAGATATTCGGGTGAACTAAATTTTTATTTACTTTTGGAATTAAATCTTTAAAAACAATAATCATGAAAAAATTATCATTATTAATTTCAGCTATTTTAATAATAACATCTGTGCAAGCACAATTTCATTTTGGGCCGCAAGTTGGTTATACTGCATCCAAACTGACTACTGACAAGAGCGATATTAAAACATCGTTTAAAAACAACTTCTTGTTTGGGGCTTTTGTTCGACTCGGAGATAAATTTTACGTGCAACCGGAAGTTAACTGGCTAACTCAGGGTGGTATTTGGGAAGACGAAACCAGTAATGAAAAGTTGGAGATGACATATAAAACAATTCAAATTCCGGTTAATGTTGGACTAAAAGCAATTGACCTAAAACTTGTTAACGTCAGGTTACTTGGTGGAATATCGGCAAATATTGCGGTTGATAAAGATATAAAGATCAACAATATCAGTGAGCCAATTAAAGAAGCTGAATGGAAGGATGTGGTTTGGCAATACCAGCTGGGTGCAGGAATTGATGTTCTCATGTTGGCACTTGACATAAAATATGTTGGAGGTTTGAATAACCTGAGTAAAGATGACTTCACTTTTCAGGGAAATACAATCACAACCAAATCAAATATGTTTATGGTAACACTTGGTTGGAAAATATTTTAAAGTTATCATTTTCATAGAATCTTTAAAATATCTATCCTTTTAATAAATGTCAGTATTTTTGTGCTGACATTTATTTTTTGTAATTATGATTAAATACAAACCATCTCTCATCTATTTCATAATTGCATTGATGTTACTACAATCGTGCGATTACAGGTCACCAGGTGGTCCAAAGATTGACGAATCGCTAATCAAAAGAACAGATGTTAAAATTCACAGATACGGGAAAGCTCTTTTTGAAGCAGATACAGCTGATTTTCTGAATGAAGTTCGGAAAATTCAAAATGAATTCTCTCTCTTCCTGGGAAATAACATTGAGAACCCTGATATATTAGCCCCATTGTATGAATATGTTACTGATACACAATTAATTTCAATAAGCAAGAAAGTAATGGAAGTGTATCCCGATCTTATTGCTGAAGAAAGTCAGTTAACTTATGCATTTAGCAGATATCATTATTTTTTTCCTGACAAAAAAATACCTGCTATTTATACTTATATTTCCGACTTATATTATGAAAGTCCTGTTATTGTTAACGATTCGGTTTTAATAATTGCACTGGACGTTTATCTTGGAAACGAGTATTCAAAATACCGTAGCCTTGGGTTACCAAATTACAAGATTAGATGTATGACAAAGGAAAATATTGTAATTGACGTAATGAAAGCGATGTATGCATCAGAACTCAACCCGCAACATAAGCAAAAAACTCTGCTAGACAGAATGATAGGAGCAGGAAAATTATTGTATTATCTTGATGCTGTACTTCCCGATGTGCCCGATAGCCTGAAAATTTGTTACACTACCAATCAGATAAACTGGATTGAAGAGAACAAAGATAATGTGTGGGCTTTCCTTGTACAAAACAAACTATTTTATTCAGCCAATTATGAAATTCAAAGCAAGTTTATTCAAGATGGTCCATTTACAACAGGCTTCTCCAATGAGTCGTCTCCAAGAATTGGTGCATGGCTTGGTTGGCAAATTGTAAGAAAATATATGGATAACCATCCCGAAACGAGCCTTGAAAGCCTGATACAAAATGATGATGCGCAAACAATCTTTAATCAATCAGGTTATAAACCATAGACCGGAAAACAAATTCCAAAAAGCAATAAAACAAATTTCAACTAAACCACTATGGACAAAAGTACCATAGGTTTATTGCACGAATGAAATTCGTTTTGATATTACCTAATCATGGACGGAAGCCAGAAGTTAGAAGTCAGAAGTTGTTACTTCAAGCTTCTGACTTCCGACTTGAAACAATGAAATTTATAGAAACTGAAAGTCTTGCTCTAAAAGTGCATACCTGTCTGCCGGTTTACCCACCGAAGAAGGGCAGGCAGGGTTTTAACTAACTAATGAGACCAATAAAATCCCAACATCAACAACTAAATGCTGAAAATAGGCATTGATCATTGCAAAATTTGGCTATTGTAATTTATTTGTGTTTTGGTATTTGTAATTTGCTATTTCATAAAGTACTATATTTGTTATTATTAATCTAACACGTCAATGCTCGTAAAAACATACGGTAGCGCTATTCATGGTATCGATGCCATTATAATAACTATTGAAGTAAATATTAGTCAGGGTAAGAAATTTTACCTTGTCGGTCTGCCGGATAATGCAGTTAAGGAAAGTCATCACCGTTTGGTAGCAGTTATTAATAACATCGATTTTAAATTCCCGCGAAGAAGAATAGTAATTAATATGGCTCCTGCCGATATCAAAAAAGAAGGCTCAGCGTACGATCTGCCAATTGCCATAGCAATACTTTCAGCTTCGGAACAAATTACCGATCACCGACTTAACGAGTTTGTGATGATGGGAGAACTATCACTCGATGGCAGCCTAAAACCTGTTAAAGGTGCGCTTCCGATGGCCATTAAAGCTAAAGAGAACAAGTTTAAGGGTATAATTGTTCCCGAGGAAAACGTGAAGGAAGCTGCCATTGTTGAAGGAATTGATGTTTATGGTTTTAGGCATATCAGTGATGTTATACGCATGCTCAATAATGAAACTAAAGAAGGGCTTGTTAAAATCGATCCTACAGAACAACTAACACAATTCAACTTATATCCCTTCGATTTTGAAGATGTTAAAGGGCAGGAAAACATAAAGCGGGCATTAGAAATTGCAGCAGCAGGCGGACATAATGTTATAATGATAGGACCTCCCGGTTCGGGAAAAACTATGCTTGCAAAAAGATTACCATCAATATTACCGCCTATGGCATTAGAGGAAGCATTGGAGACCACCAAAATTCACTCAGTAGCAGGATTATTACATGGTGATTCCGCATTGGTTTCAACAAGACCTTACAGATCGCCACACCATACTATAAGTGATGCGGGGCTTGTTGGTGGTGGAACTTATCCCCAACCGGGTGAAATTTCTCTTGCTCAAAATGGTGTACTTTTTCTTGATGAATTACCCGAATTTAAAAGAACCGTTCTTGAAGTTATGCGTCAGCCGATGGAAGATAGAATTGTAACAATTTCACGCGCCAAAGTTACGGTTGATTACCCTGCAAGTTTTATGCTTATCGCAGCGATGAACCCATGCCCGTGTGGTTATTATAATCATCCTGATAAAGATTGTGTTTGCTCACCGGGAGTTGTAAAAAGTTATCTTAATAAAATATCAGGTCCTCTTATGGACAGAATTGATTTGCATGTTGAAGTTACTCCTGTTCCATACAGCGAGCTTGCTGATGCAAAATCGGGAGAAAAAAGTGAGCAGGTACGCCAAAGGGTGATTAAAGCACGTAATATTCAGGATAAACGATTCAGCAACCAAAATAACATTTATAATAATGCTCAAATGGAAAGCAGAGATTTGAACAAGTATTGTAGTTTAAACGAATCAGGACAGCATCTGTTGAAAATAGCTATGGAAAAGTTAAGTCTCTCAGCACGAGCGTACGATAGAATAATTAAAGTTGCACGAACAATTGCCGATCTTGAAAACAAAGAAAACATAGAAACCGAACATCTCGCAGAAGCAATTCAATACCGTAGCCTCGACAGGGATAACTGGGGTTTGTAACAAAATTTGATGCAATAAAAAAGAAATTACTTTTGTACCTGATACAAAGTAAAACTCTTCAATAATGGTCGATAAAAACAGCACATTAGAATCACTGAACCAACTCAATAAAGGCACTTTAATGGAGCACCTTCATATTGAGTACCTCAAGGTTGGCGAAGGTTTGTTAGTTGCCAGGATGCCGGTTAACGAAAAGACTTTTCAGCCAGAAGGAATACTACACGGTGGAGCCAGCCTTGCGCTTGCCGAAACAATTGCAGGAACTGGATCGGCTTTATTGGTTGATCTCAACAAATATTCCGTAAGAGGTGGCCAGGTGAGTGCTAACCATGTTGGCAGTGCAAATAAAGGTTATGTTATCGCAACAGGAAAAATTATCCATAAAGGTAACTATACTCATGTTTGGAATATTGACATCGCTGATGATATGAACAAGCTGTTAACAACATGTAGGATTACTAATATTATTGTTAAGAAATGAAAGACAGCATTCTGAATATTGCTGATTTATTAATCAAAAAAGGTCTGCCCTATGCAATATATTGTTTGCCCGGGGATTCTACATTTAACCTTGTATTTCAAAAAAGCAAAATCCTTGGGCATTTTGATATTCTTAATATTGAAAACGCATCCGGCTTTGTTGTTGCCCCTTTCGATAGTGCCAAAACAGGCATGGCAAATCTGATAATACCGGATTTTGTTTTAACAGAAGGCGATAATACTGATGCGGCAATTGAATTTATCAACACCTTTCCCGACAATGGCAACTTTCATTTTACAGATAATTTTCGCATCTCCAAATCCGACTATTTAGAAAGGGCATCGTACCTTATAAACATGCTTAAAAAGGGTGAATTACAAAAGGTTGTACTATCGAGAGTTGTTCAAAAAAATCTGAAAACAAAACTGAATATAAACAAGTTGCTCAAAAAGCTCAAAGAGAAATATAATGATGCATTTGTATACCTTTTTCACCTTCCTGATGAAGGGACATGGTGTGGAGCATCGCCTGAAACTTTATTTAAAGTAGTTAAAAACAGCATTTTCATAGATGCACTTGCGGGAACCCAGCTTGTAAATAATGACAACCCTCCTACCCTCCGCACCGATAAAAAAAGTACAACCCCAATATGGACGCCAAAAGAGAATGAGGAACAAAATTTTGTATCCTTATTCATTAAATCTCTTTTATCGGAGCTGGGCATAAATAATTATAAACAAACAGGTCCGGTAACAGTTTATTCAGGCAACCTGGCACATTTGAAAACTACATTTAATATTCCGGTATCTTTTGATAAATCGAAAACAGGCCGACTTATTGCCGGTTTACATCCAACACCTGCAGTTTGTGGTTTACCAAAAGCTGAAGCTTATATGCTGATCCAAAAAGCAGAGCAACATCAACGACGATATTATACAGGATTTTTAGGCCCTTGGAAAATGGGAGATTATTTGCATGATTGCAATCAGGTATCCCAGTTATTTGTCAATTTAAGATGTGCAGAGTTAGACCACAACAAAATAAATATTTATGTAGGAGGAGGACTTACTACCTCTTCAAACCCTAAAGCTGAATACCAGGAAACTGTCCATAAATCTCAAACGCTTGTGTCGGTTGTGGAAAATTTGTAGAAATTTGCACTATGACATCCGATAAAAAAAACATAAGCCTTCTTGCCGATATTTTTATCAAAAGTGGTCTAACCAATATAGTTATCTCTCCCGGATCGCGCAATGCACCAATCATTTTAAGTTTTGCAAACCGCCATGAAATTAATGCATTCAGCATTGTTGATGAACGAAGTGCAGCTTTTTTTGCACTTGGTATAGCTTTACAAACAGGCAAAACCGCAGCAGTTGCATGTACTTCAGGTAGCGCAGCATTAAATTATTCATCAGCAATTTCTGAAGCGTATTATCAAAAAATCCCGATGCTTATTTTAACAGCTGACAGACCTTCACATTTTATTGATGTTGGCGACGGACAGACAATCAGGCAGGAAAATGTTTATCGAAATTTTATTAAGAAAAGTTATCAGCTACCACAAGATCTGGACACAAAAGAAAAAATTGAACTTGCAGAAAGAACAATAAATGAAGCATTAACCCTATGCTGTTTCCCCCAACCCGGGCCGATTCATATAAACCTTCCCTTTGGTGAACCGCTTTATAACACAACAAAGGAATCAGTTTTAGGCAGAATAATTCAATTTGACAACACGTCCTTAACCATTTCAGACACAGAATTAAAGAAAATTGCCAAAAAATGGAACACCAGCAAAAAGGTTATGATTATTGCCGGACAAACATCACCAAACTATAAAGTAAACAGCATACTTGAAAAAATATCTCAAAACAAAAATACTGTTGTGTTAACAGAAACAACATCTAACCTTATTGGGGAGAATTTTATTGACACTATCGACAATGTTGTTTCAACCATTGATAAAAGTGAAACTGAATTATTTAAACCTGAAATCCTGATCACTTTTGGAGGCCAGGTTGTTTCAAAGATGGTAAAGAAATTCCTAAGAACCAACAAACCCAGGGAACATTGGCATATATCACCTTCCGGTGAAAAAATGGACACTTATTTCAGTCTTACTAAGGTGCTAATATCCGATGAATTCGCATTCCTTGATTCAATATACAAATACCTGAGTCCTTTTAACAGCAATTATCCAGACCGTTGGCATGGCAGGAAAAAAGAGGTTGATATTAGAAAAAATGATTTTCTGGCAAAAGCCGGATATTCTGATTTGAAGGTGTTTGAAATCATTCTAAAACAACTACCCGCCAGCAGTGTATTGCATTTAGGTAACAGTACTCCTGTTAGGTATTCACAACTATTTGGAAGCAGAAAGGACATTGTTTACAATTCAAACCGCGGCGTAAGCGGAATTGATGGTCAGGTTTCTACGGCAGCCGGATATACATACTATTCTGATAAGTTAAATGTATTGATCACAGGCGACCTTGGCTTTTTTTACGATTCCAATGGTTTGATGAACAAATATTTAGTGCCTAATTTGAAAATTATCGTTATCAATAATTCAGGTGGCGGAATTTTTAGGTTTATCCCCGGCCCGGACACAACGCCTAACATGGAAGAGTTTTTCGAGGCAAAGCATAACTGGAAAGCAGAATATATATGCAAAGCTTTTTATGTAGTTTATAAGAAAGCCGAAAATATTGAAGAACTCCAACGGCTGTTACCCAAAATATTGAGTACGAAAAACCAATATCCAGAGGTGCTGGAAATTTTCACTCCTTCCGACAAGAATGCTGAAATTTTAAGAGAATATTTTCAATTTATCAGAAAATAACTTGCGCTTTTAGGCTTAATTCCGCAGGTTAACTTACTTTTTTTAACCTAATTTAGCATGTTTACTTGCTTTTTTAAGCTTAATTTAGTAAGTTTACCACTATGGTCAAGTATCAACTATTGCGGAGACTGCTTCGTCATTCTTCCCTGTCTGCCGAACATGCAGGCTCGCAATGACGTCTTTGCGATGACGAGGAAGAGGCCTGTCTGCGGACAAAGGCAGGCAATCTCTATGCCTCTTTACAATTGACTTATCAGTAGTATGAAATTAGATATTAAAATATTTTATGCTCATGATACCGTTTTCAAAAACGCCGTAAGAAAAAAGATAAATCCAATCACCTAGTACAACAATTTCGGCGCTCTTTCCAACCTTTGCATGAATTGGAAGATGTCGGTGTCCAAAAATAAAAAAGTCGATTTCGGGATTATCTTCTAATTTTTTTTCGGCATATTGCATAAGCATTTCATCTTGTAACTCGACAATTTTTTCATTTTTTAGATATTTAGCAATATCTGCCAACCGGCTCTTTTTTGAGAAATACAATCCAAGCCTTATGCCAATATCAGGGTGCAACCACCTGAATAAAAATTGATTAGGCTTAAATTCAAATATCCTTTTAAGTATTTTGTAACCTATATCTCCCGGTCCTAATCCATCGCCATGTGCCAGAAAAAATTTTTGCCCGTCAAATTCCCTAATAATTGGTTTACGATGCAAAACAACATTTAACTCTTTACTCAGATAGTCGAACGCCCAAATATCGTGATTACCTCTAAAAATATGTATTGGGATTCCCTTATCAGTGATCTCAGCTAATTTACCCAATAAACGCACATACCCTTTAGGAACAGCATATTTATATTCAAACCAAAAATCAAAAACATCACCCATCAGGAAAATTTCATCTGCGTCTTCAGACACCATATTGAGCCACCTGACAAGTTTCTTTTCCCGCTGCAAACTACTTTGATAATTGGGAATTCCCAGGTGAAAATCGGAAGCAAAATATATTTTTGATTTCTTCAATTGGAATATTTTACCGGATCGTATTAGATTTCCTTAACAATATCTTTAATGAGGGTTATAAGTTTAGGGGTAACTTTGCCAACTACCTCAATAACTTCCTGATGAGATATTTCAATTATCTTTCCGGCAACGCCAAGGTCGGATATAACCGAAACAGCAAAAACAGGCAGTTGCATATGTCGGGCAACAATAACTTCGGGTACTGTTGACATACCAACTGCATCTGCACCAAGTATATTTATGTACTTGTATTCAGCGGGTGTTTCATAGGTTGGGCCGGTAACAGCAGCATATACTCCGGTTTTATAATAAATACTATTATGGCGAGCTACTTTTTTGGCAATGCTAAGGAGTCTTTTGTCGTATGCTTCACTCATATCAACAAACCTTGGGCCATGATCATCAAGATTTTCTCCAATTAAAGGATTTGGCATTAGGTTAATATGATCAGTGATAAACATAATATCACCAACTTCAAAATCAGGGTTAACACCTCCGCTTGCGTTCGATAAAAATAAATATTTGATTCCAAGAAGTTTCATAACCCTAACAGGTAAAGTAACTTCCTGCATATTATAACCCTCGTAATAATGAAAGCGTCCCTGCATGGCTACAACCGAAACCCCGTTTAATCTACCAAAGATCAATTGTCCCTGATGCCCGTTTACAGTAAAAACGGGGAAATTCGGGATTTGATCATACGGTATTTTAATTTCTGCAGCAATTTCATTGGCAAGCTCACCAATTCCTGAGCCAAGGATAATCCCAATATAAGGAACTTCACTTATTCTTTCATTAATGTATGCTACTGTTTCTTTGATTTTCCCTAACATATTTTTTTATTTGATTCGCGAAATTTGCTTCATCAAGACCATGTAATTTTAATTCGATTGGAATATAAAACAATGGCAAATGATCGAGCTCGCGAATATATTTAGATTTTATCAAACGCATAGCATCTTTTTCGGTAGTGATGATTATTTTATTACGTGTAAAAACATCGTTAAATGTTTGCTTTATAAGATGGATGTCCTTTTTACGATAAGTATGATGATCAGGAAAATCAATAACAAGAAGGTCAGCACACATATCGCGTAAGTACTCTTGTAATGGGTATGAATTAGCTATACCACTAAACAAAACGATAGTATTTATTTTTTTTGGCATCTTGATTTCATCGAATCCAGGAAAAGGAATAAGGTCACCATATATAAGATAAGAAAAGTAAAGGCTTTGATTACCCTGAGGTTTCAGAATACCTCTAATTCTGCGCCGAGTTATCGGAGAAAGAATTTTGTAGGTTTTTGTAACTATTATTATATCAGCACGTTTTGCTTCTGACACTACATCACGTAATGTGCCAGAGGGTATTAAATAGTCTTCCATGTATAAATTATGAAAGTCAGTTAAGAGAATCGACAAACCGGGCTCAACATACCGATGTTGAAATGAGTCATCTAATAGAATAATATCCAAATTTTCATCATCATCCATTAAATTTTTAATTCCGATACGTCTGTCTTCGCTAACTGCAACCTTTATATTCTTGAATTTATTGTGATATTGCATCGACTCATCACCAATATCCTTATGACCCGAAAATTGGTTAGCAGTTAAAAAACCCTTAGAGCGACGTCGGTATCCCCGGCTTAATACGGCGAGTTTATATTCATCGTTTAGGATCCTGATAAGATATTCAATCATAGGCGTTTTGCCGGTTCCGCCAAGACTTAGATTTCCAACTCCAATAATAGGCATTGCGAAAGATTCAGCCTTAAGGATATTGATATTAAACAGCCCGTGCCGGATACGGATTACAAATCCATATAGAATCGCAAAAGGTATTAATAATACTCTCCAGAAATCCATAGCGAAAAAATAAAAGTACTTTTTTTATAAATTATTTTCGAAATCCTTTTCCAAAATATATTTTTGTACCAGCTTTATACAAAAAAGTTGTCTAAATTACACTTTTTTTAAACAAAAACATCAATAACACATACAAAAAATCATGCTTCTACAGGAGATTATAAATTATTTAGAAAAATTAGCGCCAATTTCATTACAGGAATCATATGATAATTCAGGCTTGTTAATAGGTTTGCCTAATAGAAATATTGACAAAGCGCTCATCACTCTCGACGTTACCGAACAAGTAATACAAGAGGCAATAGTTGAAAATTGCGAACTCATTATCGCTCATCATCCTGTGATTTTTAAGGGGTTAAAAAAATTAACCGGCAGCAATTTAACGGAGCGATTAGTTTTAAAGGCTGTAAAATCAGATATCGCAATCTATGCTATCCATACTAATTTCGACAATATTATTGAAGGAGTAAATGCAATACTTGCAGAAAAATTAGGAATAAAAAATATTAAAATTCTCAGTCCAAAAAATAATGGGCTTCTGAAAGTTGTAACTTTCTGTCCGCATGAACAACGGGAAAAAGTTCAGCAAGCCATGTTTGATGCAGGGTCAGGAAATATTGGGAATTATGACAGCTGCAGTTTCTTTTCGTCGGGAACTGGAACATTTAGAGCTCTCGAAGGAAGCAATCCTTTTGTGGGTAAGCATAATACGCTTCACAAAGAAGAAGAATATCGTATTGAATCAATTGTTCCCAAATATCGGATAAATAATGTTATAACGGCCATGTTACAGGCACACCCATATGAAGAACCTGCTTACGATATTTACCCATTAATTAACAGCAATAATTCAACAGGAAGTGGTGTAATAGGTGAATTAGAACTTGCTACACCCATCGTAGAGTATTTACAATTTGTTAAACAAACTCTTCTGACAAAATATATTAAACACAACAGGTTAATTGAAAGAAAAGTTAAAAAGGTTGCCATTTGCGGTGGTAGCGGGAGCTTTTTGATTAATGCTGCGGCACAAAATAATGCTGATCTTTTCATCACCGCTGATATTAAATATCATGATTTTTTTGAGCATACGGAAAACATGACAATTGCTGATGCAGGCCACTTTGAAACAGAACATCCTGTAAAAGAATTATTATATTCAATATTAAAGAAAAAATTTCCTAATTTTGCACTCCAAATTTCAGAAAAGGATGCTAACCCCATTTCTTTTCTGTAATAAACTGTAAATTACGTTACTATGGCTAAAGCAAAGGTTACAAAAGACGAAGATGTTAGTGTTGAGCAAAAGCTTATTGCACTATATACTTTACAACAAATCGACTCACAGGTTGATAAGATAAAGATTATCAGAGGTGAATTACCTCTCGAAGTAGAGGATCTTGAAGATGAAATCGCGGGTTTGGAAACACGTATTAAGAACTTTCATACAGAAGTAGAAGATAATAATAATTTAATTGTTGAGCAAAAAGGCGTAATCAAGACCAGCGAATCATTAATTTCCAAGTATAAGGAACAACAAATGAATGTTAGAAACAACAGAGAATATGATTCGCTAACTAAAGAGTTAGAGTTCCAATCACTGGAAATTGAGCTTGCCGAAAAAAAGATCAAGGAAGTAGTTTATAAGATTGAGCTTGTTAATACTGAAGTTGAAAGTGCAGAAGAAAAACTGAAGGATAAAAAATTAGATCTCGAAGCAAAAAACCAGGAATTAAGCGATATTGTTAAAGAAACTGTTCGTGAGGAGGAAAGACTCCTTGGAAAATCTGTTGAGAACGAAAAATTCATTGAGGACCGATTATTATCTGCATACAAACGTATACGTGAAAACGCACACAACGGCCTCGCTGTTGTACAAATTGAAAGAGATGCATGTGGCGGATGTTTTAACAAAATACCACCCCAATATCAATTGGATATCCGTGTTCATAAAAAAATCATCGTTTGTGATTATTGCGGCCGAATACTTGTTGATAACGATGTGGCTGAGATTGTTATGGCAAACATGAAATAAAAAGAATTATGATTTCAAAAGAGGGGCCTGATTTTCATGCCCCTTTTTTTGTACTTTTACAATTGTAATGAGCAGAATATTAACGCTATTTATTTTGACTATATTTATTATAACCGGCATTCAGTCGCAGGTTGTAATAATAAACGAAAACTGTACTTCTGCCTATTCAAATATATTATCTTTAAAATTTGACGATGCTCAAGAGCAAATTGAAGAGGAAAAAATTAAGAATCCTCAAAATATATTTATCCCATATCTGGAAAATTATATCGACTTTTTAAAAGTAATTATAAGTGAAGATGAAAATGTTTTTTATTCTCTTGAAAAAAATATTCCCAACAGAATAAAGCAAATTGAAAAGCTTAACGATACTTCGCGGTTTAAAAAATACCTAATAGGAAATATTAATTTGCAATGGGCCTTAGCGCGATCTAAATTTAATGAGTATCCTACAGCAGCCATTGAAATTAATAAGGCATACCGTCTTTTAAAGTCAAATAATGAATTATTTCCGGATTTTATACCAAACTCGATTACGCTTGGAGTTCTGCATATTATGATTGGAATCGTACCCGATACTTACCATTGGATACTTGACCTTATATCAATGCAGGGAAGTGTTGAGCTAGGGCAACGCGAATTGAAGTTTACATATGAAGAATGTTTGTCAAATCCAAAATACTACTTTCTGAAAGATGAAGTACTGTTTTATATGGGCATGGTTGGTTTAAACCTGAATCCCGATCCTGTATTTGCTGATTATCTGATTTCCAGACTTAAACAAAACGATCATCAAAACCTTATATTAACTTACCTCACAATTAATGCATTAATGAAAACGGGTAAAAACGATGAAGCTTTAAAAACATTTTCTACAATTGACACTACCGAAAATTATTACCCATTTTATTATCTCAACTTTTTGCATGGAGAGTGTTACCTCAGGGAACTTAATTTTGTGCTGGCTGAAAAACAGTTCAATTACTTTTTACAAAACTTTACTGGCCAGAATTTTATTAAAGATGCCTGGCAAAAATTAGCATGGATTGCTATTCTAAGAAATGATACATTGGCTTATTACAGAGCGAGGCAACACGTACTAAGTGAGGGAACTAATAAAATTGATACTGACAAAAGTGCTGAATTATATGCGAAAAGGGGGACTATCCCAAATGCAGAGATGCTGAAAAGCCGATTGCTGTTTGACGGCGGATATTATAATAAGGCTCAAAATATTCTGATTAACCAAGCTAACAACAACTTAACCCCGACTGAAAAAGTTGAGAAAGATTACAGGCTTGGACGCATTGCCCATCAATTACATAATTATTCTGCAGCAAAAAATTATTATCTGTCAACTATAGAAACAGGAAGCTATCTGCCCGATTATTACGCAGCAAATGCCGCATTAAAACTTGGTAATATTTATGAAGTTGAAAATGATTCAATTCGTGCTGCTCACTATTACAATATTTGCCTCCATCTTGATTTTGATGAATACCGAAACAGCATTCGCGGGAAAGCAAAACAAGGACTAAAACGAATGATTGCTAATGATTAACCCAAAATAATGTAAGCATCAAAAAAGCCATTCACAAATGGATAAAGTGCCATAACCCGAACGCCGTGATTTAGGCTTTGTTTGTATTCACACTACCAAGTAGGTCATAGAATATTGTTTTAAAATATTTTTCTTTG
>JACKQG010000858.1_pt1 | contig 42964 bp, 50 predicted proteins | sample 8237621 | NCBI WGS metagenome assembly JACKQG01 (sample SAMN15677084, study PRJNA649215) | marine metagenome | biome: marine; feature: Black Sea; material: saline water; isolation source: suspended particulate matter (SPM) from the Black Sea western gyre | collected 2013-06-09/2013-06-10 | depth... | reverse complement strand
CGACGATTTTCATGTGAAAACCGCCGCTTGAATATCATCAATCCTGAAATCAAGACTGAGGGTATTTGTGTTACATTCCAAAAGTCCGTTTTAACGCTGGATCAATAAGCCACAGCCAATCGTCCATGAGGAACTCCATACGGATGGCAAGAAGGGCAATACGTCCCATAACAGTATATCCAAAGGCAGCGCCAAAAGTAATCATCAGGAACCAGATACCTAATTTAGCGGTTTTGCCCACAATCCCCTTATGCTCAATGGAAAAGAAGAAATAAACAATGGCTGCCAGTACTCCGATTATGAGAACCAGGGACCTTAATGAACCCCAGAAGTCAAATGCACCACTCGGGTCTGTAGCCCAGATTGTGATGATTGTGTTTCGAATCTGGGTCAAAAAATCTGCATGTAAGAATCCGATGAGTCGAATGCCAGCGGTAGTACCAATGATAAAAGCCAGGGGCCATCGGCTAATCCAGGCACCTTTTGGTGATAGGCGCATAAGAAGCATAATCCCAAGAATTAGAGGAAAGATATACATCAATTCTCTGCTTGCTTCCAGACCCGGCATTGCCCAGCTATTGATCCACACAGGAAATAGTTTGCCAAGCAGATTTGGAATGATAGTTGTCCAGAACCCAACCACCATCCAGTATCCTGCAGAAACACCAACAACTACTGATTCAGCTATCTTGTAGAAAGGATTATCCCGGTAGAGAAATGACAGAACAAACAGAGTGAAAAATGCCGCTACCCAAATCCCAATTGTTCGAGAGATACTCAACTGAAATTCAGTTTGATTGGGATTTTCATCCATGGCTTGTTTGTATTCTTTAGGGTCAGCATTTTCATATCGTATCCATCGGTGTTCTGGAACCGGGTCATCGGGGTTTATTTCAACAGCCTGAACGTATACCTTCCCCATTCCCTGGTCACTGAAAAACAGCCGACCCATCAGGAATAAACCACCAATCACCAACAGAATGACCCAGATGACCGTCTCACGCTTCATCAACGAACCTCACGTCTTTTCTCGCCAAAGTAAATAACATTAGCCAAAATTATGAGTAGGATGATCAATAGATGAGCCACAAGCTGGGGTCCCATTCTCCGTCTCCCTTCAAGATACTTTGGATCCGGTGTTTCACCCGCATATTTATCCACAACCAGTTTTTCATACTCAGCCGCTCCTTTGATAGCGCCAAGAAGTCCGGGTAACTGATCGGGAATATACGGATAAAGCAGGGGCGCTTGAACACCCGTACAACCTGCTACAAGTTTAATCTTATCTGGATATGGGGTGACAGCATATTGGACCCACTCCTTTGTACCTGCATAGCCAGCGCTGATATTCATAACAAGTTCAAAATCCTGTACACTGTGGATGTCTGCCATCATTGGGATTTTATCAATGTTTGTCCCTTTGTCATCTGTCGTGTAAAGCTGACGCAGGTCGGTGACGATAACTTTGATGACGCCCTCATTTCCCGGTTTGAATCCAATATTCACATAATCAATACCATACTCCATATGAGGGAAATCAGGTTTGATGACCTTTTCGATAACATCGTCAATCATTTGCGGTCCCACAGGCCATAGAGCCATAAAATATAATTTTAACCCTTTCGAGGCACAGTGATAGGTAAAAGCTGTTGCCATAGGTCCAAGTTCACCTTCACTCGCTGGATCAAAGTCAAACGATAACAGAACTGGATCCCCTTCATTGAGTTCTTCAATAGCTCGAAATGTTTCCTCCGAAAGAATCGTGGGTACTTCGGGGAAGGTCTTCCCTGTCTTACCAACAATATAGATCGGGATAGATACAGAGATGAACATGAGCAGGAAAATCCAACGCCGATCAAGATTTTTAAAGAATTCAAACATAAATTACTTTTCTCCAGTTCCCAGATAGGACCTGTCAACTCCCAGTAAAACTTTTAGAGAAGTAGATGCTATTCCCAAAGCAATGCCGATCATGATTGCTCTATTTCCTGCGGTATTAAATACACTCATAATGTAAATGGTTAGATTTTCAATTCGCAGACCACTCAAGAAATCGGGCATCCAGGAAGTAAGAAAAACTCCGGCAAAAGTCCTGCCTAACAGGATGATGAATGCTGTACTAAGAAGGAGTATTGCTTCAATATTTTTTGCCCTGAAAGCACGAAAAGCAGCTGAGGCTATGTAGAATGCAAGCATGGCAAACATTGTCGCCGTGAGTGGTTTGAACGCATACTCATAGAGCCACCAGAAAGGACTCCCCAGCTCTCTGTATTCCCCCGAAAGAGGAAAATTCGGGTATAACGCACTTGGATGGACTCCAATCTTCCCCAATCCCACAACCAGTGTTGCAAGAAAAGCAACAATAGTGATGAGGGAGTATCCCCACCCTGCACCTTTGTTAGAAACCTTCTTTAAATGAATTCTAATGAGATTACCACCTCCGAGTACGAAAGCAATGGATGCAAGGATATCAAACCAGATCGCTGCAACTTCACCCCAGTTCTGTGTTGCAGGGATGAAATAGGCAACAATAAGGACAAATCCCCCAAGTGCTGTAATAATAAGTGGAACAGTCCGTTTCATTCAGATAACTTTCCTAGGTTAGTATAACACTTCGTAAAAATCTTACAGCATCATTTAACCAGCTGCCAAACGGTGTATCAATGCCTGCAATCATACCTACCGTTAACATCGTAACTCCAATAATGATGCCAGCCATGACGATAACTTTTCCGACATCCTGCCCCTTAAGGCTGCCAAGCTGATCAGGTTCTCCTGAAAGGTAAGCCGATGCAGCAAAGAATTCCTCACCAATCAATGTGTAATCGCAGGCAGCCACAAAGAATGGGAGCTGGGCAGGCATAGCCGTTCCAGCCACCTGAATGGCACCAATGGAATTCCCCGTTTCAGCTAAAATCAGAGATTCTGCAAAAAAAGCACCCATATAAAAGCAAGCTGCTGGTTTTTCCCTGACCATCATTCCCTGAACATAAGCCACATATCCAAATTGCTCATCAGTAACATAATAAATATTATCCTCGTTATAAGCGTCTGGTCTGCCTGCTGCAAGATAGGATGCCTGAACTGTTTCTCTTGCTGCTGTCATCACAAGTGAACGGCTGGTAGGAACTTCCACCCTGGCATCGAACTCAGCAGCGGTCTTAGCCACTCTCGATAAAACAGTAATACCTGCAATAGTTTGTATCTCATTCATATCTTGAATACCAGCGATAAAGAGACATGAACGCCCCATCTCTGTGGCACGACCCACCGCTTCATCCACCGCTTCTAATCCTGCTATCTTTCGAATTTTCAGCGGTCGTCCCTTTCGAGCGTGATTAATCCAGTAGAAAACAGACCCACAAAAAATCAGTGTGATGATCGCCAGAGAAAATCGGTTACCATCGAACCACTGCCTTGTGGGTACAACTGCAATTTCCGTTCTGGCAGGGGTTGATTCCTGACCATCTAACCCCACTGCAGTCACCTGGAAAAAGTACTCCTGGTTTCGTTTCAGCTTCTCAACAATAAATGAATTTTCACCGGAAGAGATATTGGTAACGACAGTAAAAGGAACTTCAGATGAAGTGGAAGAATAAATTCGATAAGATTCCACAAGTTTCGAATCATCAATAGATAAGTCCCAGGATAAATCAATTTTATCTCCGTGGTCCCAGGGATGATCTTCGGCTATCAGATTAGCTGGAGGTTCGGGAGAGGGAATCTCTCCAAAAGCACTGTTAATAATAATCAATCCAAAAACAAAAACAGATGTAATAAAACGTCTCACAATTCGTTCTTTCCCTCTCCTTCAATGAGTTCTACGTTAGCCCTTGGAATCGTAATTGGCGAACCTGAATCAACTGAAACTTTAAGTACACGCGCTTTTGAACCTGATTCAAGTACCTGTGGCTCAGGTGGTAAACTATGAACTTTTCCGATAATTCCAAAGAAAGGATCGCGAATAATTCGAACGGGATATCCTATTTCCAATTGACCGGATATATGATCCTTTTCATCTACCGCAGGGAGAACGGTTTCATCCACAGGAATAACAATAACAGGTCTTATGACACCTGCTCGAATCTGTGTCGCACCATTTATGGAAACCTCACCCCCTTCTCTGGATTTGAGAAGATTAAATGTTCGTTCAGCCATAGCAATATTTCCAAAACCTTCCGTGATAATCAAAGTTATTCCAAGATTTTCAGAACCGGTAATAGCCACTCCCAGGTCATATCCCAGAAATGTCTTTAAATCCTGATCATCAATACCTCCAGAAACAATGCCAGCAGCTTTCACTTCCACAGCTTTGTTAATTGCTTTTGCAGTCATTCTGGCACCACCAACGATAACACACCCTTTCATATCCGGAGTGATATGATCCTCAGTTAATTGTTCATCAGGAGATTCACACGCCATCTTGATTTTACCAAAAGTTTCACCCCCTATTCCGAAAATACCCTGAACAAACGTGACTTCAGATTCGATGATTACACCTTGATTTTCAATCACTTCTACAATTTTTCCGGGATAAAAAGCCAGAACATCAACAGGATGCTCCGGACCACGGAGTATTACCTGTCCCGTCACCTCCGAAATGGTTTCAACTTTGCCAGCATCTTTACTCCTGAATTCATGCTTAAAAAATCCAAATATCCCTTTGGTTCTGGCAAGGATATCTCCCACTTCTACTTTGTCTCCTTCTTTGACTACCATACATTCGGGGACATCTCCCGGTGGCAGTGAGAGTAAATTGGCGAGGTTTATGGGAATGACGTCACCGGGCATAAACGTTTCCGCCACCACTTGCTGAGCCTCAATCATATCTCCAACTTTTACAACGACTTTCCCGGGAATAGGAAGAACCCGTCGTCGCTGGATAGTTGTCCGATGAGTAACTTTGAGTCCGGGAGTATAAGCGTGAGCCTTTTTAGGTCCAATTTCTTTTGCTGTTCCTGTTTTTTCTGTATCGACAGAAATTGAAGGAGGAGCGTCCCTTTCTTCCACCTGTTGAACAGGATACAGATCAATATCATCAACCCATTGACCGACAGAGATTTTAGATTGCGATTGATCTTCGGGAAGATTCAGAGGACGACCGCGACCATCGAGAATCAATCCTACCAAACCGCCACGCACCTGTTTCTTTAATCGTTTCCCAGGCCCATTTCCTACATCAAAAGATTTAGGTGGTTCAATAATAATGTCAGCTGTTTCATCTAAACCGAGAGGAAATAATTTCATCTCTCCAAATATGATTTCTCCGGATTCATTCAGTGTCTCACCGCTAATTTTATAGGAAAAGCACAACTTACCGGCTTTTGTACGACCCGCTGGAGCAATAACTGTTCCGAGGTAGATCAGACAATCCTTTTCGAAAACTTCCATAGCAGCCTGAGGATGTACCTGTGCCAACACACCAAGATGTGGCATCATAAAAATACTATCCTTTGCCAATGTTGTCACTCCTTCAGGCTGGAAGGCATCTATGAGAAGCAATGCAGTTTGATGCATCCTTGGCGCGTGGGAAAGAACTCCTCCTGACGCTACAAGAAGGTTCAGTTTCATATTATCAACAATCGTCAGTCCACCCATCTCCTGACTGAAAGTATCCCCCACAGATCGCTGGCGCTGGACACCTTTCAAGGTGGTAGCAAATTCTTTATGCTGTTCATAAGCCAACCGGAGTGCTTCGCGGGCTACTGCCTGTTCAAAAATTAACGCTTCCATTGACTGTGGAATAGTTGTTGGTCGTATCATCTTGTTTTTCACACGATTCCGAACGCTCCGCTCTTCCATATCCAGATGTACCCACCTGAGGATATTTGGCATAGTTGTCTCAGCACAAACGTTCGAAATGGAATAGCTCATCCCAAGATTTGCACTCACAGTCCGATTAAATGTACCATCGAAGATGCTGAAGATATCTGTTGTGGCTCCACCTATGTCAACTCCCACCACGTTAATACCCTGCTGTTCAGCGATAGTCTGGAGAATATTTCCAACCGCTCCCGGTGTGGGCATAATTGGAGCATCTGTCCAATCCATCAATTTATTGTAACCGGGTGCGTGTGCCATAACGTGTTCGAGAAAGAGATCGTGAATAGCATCCCGGGCGGGACTAAGATTTTCCATTTCTAATACAGGTCGCAAATTATCAACGATTGACAGATCAAATTCTTCATTTTGAAACAGTCCTTCGATATTTTGAATGGCATCCCTGTTTCCTGCATAAATAATAGGAAGTTGATATTGTGCACCAAATCTTGGTTGCGGTTTTGCCGGCGCTACAAGTTCTGCGATTTTAACAACGTGAGTAGTTGTTCCGCCATCGGTACCCCCGGACAGCAGCATCATATCGGGACGTAAGTCGCGAATTCGTTGAATCTGCTCGTGCGGTTTCCGCCTGTCATTGGAGGCAATAATATCCATAACGATGGCACCAGCACCAAGAGCCGCTCGCTTTGCACTGGCAGCCGTCATCTCTCGAATCACACCTGCCACCATCATCTGAAGTCCACCACCAGCACTGGATGTGGAAATATAGAGATCACATCCTTCATTCTCTGTAGCTGGTTGGATAATCTTACCATTGTCATCAATCAGTCTTCGTCCAGCTAACTCTGTTACCTCAGTCACCGAATTTATCACACCAACTGTAACATCAGCAAAAGGCTCCTCTACTGTGGATGGAGCTTCTCCCCGATGAGTCTGGCGGTAGTGACCATCTATTTTTTGTACTAATATCGCTTTTGTGGTTGTACTTCCACAATCAGTAGCGAGAATAACATTAATCTTTTCAGGATCGATTATTTTCCCCGCCGTTGCGGGATTTACACTTCGTTTCAACATTTCTATTTCATTTCTGAATCTGAATAATTAATCAGGAAAATTAACGTTGATGTATCACAATTTATATCAGTTCCTATCCGGCTTCTGACTGATTGAATATATCTATAGCCCCGTCCTTTAGGGCGGGGAATAAAATCGCAATAACAAGACAGGGCGTTCACGCCCTTTATTAGACAAGCTCTTTCGTAAATAACGCCGTGCCTGTCCGCTCCCGACTTGTCGGGACATGCGGAAACGGCGTCATAATATATGTTCACATTTCTCAACCCCGCCCTAAAGGACGGGGCTATGACATGATTTTCGTGTTTATTCAATTGTTTCATAGAACATGGCCATTAATATCTGAAGTTTCGTTTTTTGGGTTGTTATCACTCCTTCCACCAGTTGATTTCTGTTTGGAATATTGTTCTTCAAAGTATTCAATTCTTTCACAGAAATAATCAACACTTCCCCTTTTCTCAAGAAACTCCGCAAAATGCCTGTAACCATCACCACTTAGAATAGCTGAAACAATCGGATGGAAAAAATGCATCGCTTGTGCCCCAATAAAATTCAGGGGACGAAATGTCTCAAGAAAAAGAAGCGCAGGAGTCGTGAGATGTCTTCTCGCAATTTCTTGACATACTCGATCAACAACAACTTTCTGCGTCTCAGTAGGTTGTACTGAACCAACTTCATCAACAGCAAATGCGTGTTTTAACCAGCTCAATGTGTATCAGATTTATTTAAGTAAGTTTGAATTTTAGATATGATATCATCTCGATGAGAGCCAAATAAAATATGCATACCGCGAAATGCATCCAACCGTGAAGGTTGTTTCCTACCAGATAGATATCCACCATATTTCGTGTAATTAAATCTACGGATATTTTTCCAGAGGTATCGCTGTTTACGGAAAAAATATTTAGCTATGATTTCCTGAGAATCAATGGAATACACACTTGGAAAGTAGAATCTGTTTAAAGAAATAATTAGAATCACTACGGAAAAGACACTCCAGAAAAGACTTTGAAAGGATATGTAAAGTAAGATTGAAATAGCGATAATCACGAGTGTTGTAGAAATAAATGCAAATTTACGCTCAAGGGCAGGATATGCCTTCCATAAAAATTTGTTATCTTTATTATCAATCCCGGTCATAAAACTACTTTATTGAATAAATATCATCTATTTGAATGTAACTAATACGGTACAAAAAGTTGGAGATAAATATAGGTCAACGGTGCTGCAAAAAACAGGGAATCAAAACGATCAAAAACACCGCCGTGCCCCAATAAGAACTTCCCTGAATCTTTCACTTCCATATCTCGCTTTATCAAAGATTGCACAAAGTCACCCATTTGTCCAAATATTCCAGATATAACCGCGAACACAATTATATCTCCCCAATCAAAGAGGTTACCTAAAAATCCGGAAGTGTACATTATCACATACGTTATTGCTGCCCCAAACATGCCTGCCACACATCCAACAACGGTTTTATTAGGACTTACCCGCTCCATCATCTTTTTCTTACCCCATTTTTTCCCTGCGAGATAAGCGGTGGTATCGCATATCCAGACAGATATAAAGACGCCCCATGTCAGGTGGAATCCTGTCATATCATCCCAGTTGCGTAATGCAATTAACGAACCTAAAAAGAGAGAAATGTACACAATACCAAAAATGGTGATAGAAATATTCCGTGTTGGATTGGGTTTGTTACGAAAAAGCTCTATCGTCAAAATAAATCCAACAATAAAAATATTATAAAAGATCAAGGAGTTACCCGATGGTACTCCACCATAATACATCCAAGCAACGAGAAGCGTAACAACCCACCCAACCCACAATAATGGGGATGCACCTTTTTTAGCACTAATCAGGTAAAATTCACGGAGGGCAAGAAGCATCGCGAGAGTAATAAGAGCTGCAAACCAGATTCCACCCTTCCATAAAAGGAGAATAATCCCAGGAACTCCCAGGATAATAACAACTATTCTTTTTGCGATATCACTCTTCATTGGCATTAAATAACACCTTCACAAAAGTACAATTTTCGTTTTAACTATACAATATGAAACAGTTACTTATAGTAGTTCCTCAGTGTGAGAAATAATTTAATTTGTGTCTGATTACACAACAGGACATAATCCAGAATCTTGCAAGAGTTATTGGTTTATATCAATGATAACAGGAGTAAAAAAATCGAGATTATTTTTGTGGGAATCATAGGAAAAAACCGATATCCCAGAAAAACCTGTAACTTTTGTATATCTCACTTTATCCCGAGCATCGAGAGCATCTTGATTATAAGTGGCAATTCCCATAACAATTCCGGGTAAGTACTTAGAGGGAATATTATCATGAATGATATCAATGTTATGGGCAAACTTCCGCAATGAGGGATCATAGTTCATCGGTACCACATAATCAACCAATCCTTCAGCGAGCCATCGGTCCCATTCCTGATAATATCGCTTTTTTGCCTCCTCAAGATCTGGCTTAACAGCTACCGACAATATGCATGATGGTTTGATAGACAATACTAAATTACCACATTGCCTTATAAGATCAGTCACAGCATCTCTTCGGTATTGGTTCCACAAGTTTCGAAAATGATCAAGTTTTGTCCCAGATAATGTTTGATTTCCCTTTGTGAATAATTCAAGAGGATCGACACCATGCTCATTCTCAAATTTCCCGCATCCTATAGAGTTGTAACCATATTCTATATCGCAAAATCGTACATAATCAAGATGAAGACCATCGCAATTATAATTTTCTAAAACTTCCTGTAAAACTGTCAATAGATATGTCTGACTCTCAGGAACCAGGGGAGACAGATATTTACAATCATTTCCATTATTAGGATATTCAGGATTTATTTCAGTTTTTAATTCTGATAACAGGCTTTTATCTACCCATTCTGGATGCTGAATTAGGAGGTGCTTTTGTGAGATTGGGTTTTGAATTGATGACCAGAGTAAATACACATTCATCCAGGCATGCACTTGAAGACCTAATTGGTGGCCCTTTTGAATCGCATAGGAGAGTGGATCAAACAGTAGATTACGAACTAAGTACGTTCTGGGAACTATACTACTTTTGTAAAAAGCATCTCCACGACCCCTTACCTGCACAAACACATGGTTAAATTGATTCTTTTTTGCAAATATCAGAGCTTTGTCAATTTCTTCTTCCGAAATCATTGACGAACGAACAATCCAGATAGATCGGAAGGAAAAGTGCCGGTCATTTTCCCCAGCAAAAAGTCGCAGTTGAAGTATAATAAAAAAGGCAACGAAATATGCTGCCTTATTAATCCTATCCATATACGTTCTTATTCCAGCTTAAGATTCGACTGTTTGAGTATCCTCGACAGATTCGGCTTTAGTTGCCTTTTTCTTTGATTTTTTAGTTTTTTTGGATTCTTCGCTCTTCCTGCTTTTAACTTCAAAATCTACAAGCTCGAGTAAAGAAACAGGAGCAGAATCGTTATCACGAAAGCCCAATTTCACAATTCTGGTATACCCCCCGGGTCTGTCGGTATATTTTGGAGCAATTTCTTCAAAGAGGATCTTAACGATATTCTTCCGGGGGATTTTCCTTAATACCATTCTTCGAGAGTGAATATCCCCTTTTTTTGCTTTGGTAATTATGGGCTCGATAAATTTACGTGTTTCTTTCGCTTTTGCATCGGTTGTCACAATTCGCTTATGTTCAATCAATGACGAAGCAAGGTTCGCCAGTAGTGCCTTCCTGTGACTCGCCGTCCGACCAAGTTTTCTACCTCTTTTTTGATGTCGCATCTGTTTATCTTTTACTTATCAGATTCCAATTTATATTTTTCAACATTCATCCCAAATGTAAGTCCCATCTCAGCCAATTTTTCTACCAACTCAGAGAGAGATTTTCTACCAAAATTTTTATACTTCAACATTTCACTTTCACTTTTTGACACTAAATCACTGATGACTTTGATCCCAGCGGCTTGAAGACAGTTGTGACTCCTCACAGAAAGTTCCATCTCCTCAATAGATTGATTGAGTAAAGCCCTGATCCTGAGTACTTCATCATCCACCTTTTCCGTGATTTCAAGCACCGGTAACGCGTCAGGAATTAAAAAATGTTTAAAGTGGTCAATCAAAACCGATGCTCCATAATTGACCGAATCCATGGGTGTAGATGCACCATCAGTATTTATTTCAAGAATTAACTTCTCAAAACTATCTTTTGCGGAAGAACCGGGCACCACATCGTAAGATACTTTCAACACAGGATTGAAAATAGAATCAATATAGATAGTCCCGATGGTTTCATCAATTCTCTGATGATTGTCAGCATCAATATACCCCTTACCTATACCAATCTGAAGTTCCATGGTAAAATTGGCATCTTTATTCATTGTTGCAACGTATTGATCCCGATTCAAGACCTCAAACTGTTCAGATGCTTCATCAATATCATCAGCAATAAAAGTACCCGGTCCTTTCAAAACTAATGCAACCTTATCCAGTGTTGATTCTGAGGTTTTAAACCTGATCTTTTTCAGATTAAGAATAACATCCGCCATATCTTCCTTTACCCCCTCAATAGTGGCAAATTCGTGAAGAATTCCATCGATTTTAACTGAAATAATAGCCACGCCTGGCATACTAGTCAGAAGAACCCTTCTTAAAGCATTTCCAATGGTAATTCCATACCCTCTCTCAAGGGGTTCAAGGGTAAACAAACCATACGAGTCTGTTAACGATTTTTTATCTACCTTAAATTTAAAGACCTTATTTTTTTTCATATTATATTCACCCTTATGATTCTATTTTGAGTAAAGTTCAACAACCAATTGTTCTGTGAATTTTTCCTTAATTTGGTCACGCTCTGGAATCTGGAGAAAGGTTCCCGTCAAAGTTGCTTTATCCAGTTTTAACCAGGGCAAATCCAGATCCCCCTTGATCCGCTTCAGTGAATCATGAATTACTGTGAGCTTACGGCTTTTATCACGAACCTTGATCTCATCATTCGGTTTAACTATGTATGATGGAATATTTGCTGGCTTACCATTTACCAAAAAATGCTTATGATTTACAAGCTGCCGAGCTGAGTTACGGGTGGTTGCAAATCCTAACCGAAATACCACATTATCTAAACGTCTTTCTAATAACTGGACAAGATTAATACCGGTTTCTCCTTTCATCTTCTCTGCTTTTTTATAAAAACGCCTAAATTGTCGCTCTAACAGACCATATGTATATTTCATCTTTTGCTTTTCCATCAATTGAAGTCCGTAGTTTGATGGACGCCTTCTTCGGGATTGCCCATGCTGTCCAGGACCATAATTCTTTCTTTCTAATATTCGATCAAACTTTGGATTTCCAAATATATTATCACCAAATCTTCGAACTATTTTTCCTCTCATACCAGTATATTTAGCCATTCTTTATAAACCTCCCTTATACCCTGCGTCGCTTTGGGGGCCTACATCCATTGTGCGGAATTGGGGTTACATCCTTGATAGTCAAGATATCAAGTCCGGCTACAGCTAAAGAACGGATAGCTGATTCTCTACCAGAACCGGGACCTTTCACCCTGATGTTCACCTGTTGAAGTCCCAAATCTATCGCTTCCTTACTGGCCTTTTCAGCTGCTTGCTGAGCGGCAAAGGGGGTACTCTTCCGTGAACCTTTGAATCCTACTGTCCCGGAACTAGCCCAAGAAATTACATTTCCATGTAAATCTGTAAGAGTGATAATCGTGTTGTTAAAAGTTGCCTTGATATGGGCAACCCCTTCGGGCTCCACTCGTACCTTCTTTTTCTTCCTTTTCCTTTTTGTTTTCTCTGCCATAACTACCTTCCCAGATTGTGTGAATTAAGCTTTCTTACTTACACTTTTTTTCTTACCCAAACCAACCGTCCGTTTTTTCCCCTTTCGTGTTCTAGCATTGGTTTTTGTCCTCTGCCCGTGAACAGGTAACCCACGTCGATGACGCAGTCCACGATAACAACCAATATCCAACAACCGCTTGAGGGACATAGTGTTTTCTGTCCTGAGTTCACCTTCTACCTTATTCTTACCAACCGCTTTTCGAATAGCTGTAATTTGCTTCTCACTCAGGTCTTGAACTCGAATATTAAAATCGACATTAACCTCTTTTAAAATCTGTTTTGAAGTTGTATGTCCAATACCGTAAATGTATCTCAGAGCATGCTCAATATTTTTATCTCGAGGTAAATCTACACCTGCAATTCTTGCCATAATTAACCCTGTCTTTGTTTATGTTTGGGATTTTCACAAATCACCCTGACAACTCCCTTACGTCGGATGATTTTACATTTATTACAAATTTTCCTGACTGAAGTCTTTACTTTCATCTCATTTTTTCCCAATTGTTGGCAATAATAACATTTTTAATAAATAAAATATTTTCATTTACCTAATGTTCCATCACTTAAAATTTTTCCACCATTATCCGACACAACAATCGTGTGTTCAAAATGAGCAGATGGTTTTCCATCACGAGTACATACTGTCCACCCATCCGATCGGGTGTACACTTCTTTTCCACCTAAATTGACCATTGGTTCTATTGCCAGACACATCCCAGATTTTAGTAAAATTCCCTCACCGGGATCACCATAATTGGGAATTTGAGGGTCCTCGTGCAATTCCGTACCAATACCATGTCCCACTAATTCTCTTACAACATTGAATCCGTGACTTTCAACATACGATTGAATCACGTGACCAATATCCGATAACCGATTTCCTGATTTTGCCTGTTCAATTCCAATGTAAAGTGCCTTCTCAGTTATGGTCATTAATTTCATCACCTCCGCATCAATTTGACCAACGGTATATGTCCAGGCACTATCCCCAAAGTAACCATCTTTTAAAACTCCACAATCAATTGCAACAATATCTCCCTCCTTCAACTTCCGACGGTTTGGAATCCCATGCACAACCTCTTCATTTATTGAGATACAGATAGATTTAGGATATTTCATATATCCTTTGAATGCTGGCGTTGCTCCACGAGAATGGATATATTCCTCAGCAATTTTATTCAGTTCTTCTCCGGTTACCCCCGGTTTTATATTCTCACCAAGTAATGTTAATGTTTCATACACGATCTGGCTACTCTCTCGAATCAGGTCTATTTCCCTTTTATTTCTAATGTTAACCATAATATCAAAATCTACGGCGTCCCCTTATTTTCCCCTTTTGCAAAAAGCCATCGTAATGACGCATTAAGAGATGAGATTCCACCTGCTGGAGAGTATCCAATGCCACGCCTACAATGATGAGTAAACTGGTACCACCAAAGAAAGAAGCCAGATCATACCCAACATCCATAATATTCATTAAGATGTAGGGAAAGATAGCAACAAATGCAAGAAAAACGGATCCGGGTAAGGTCACTCGTGTTAAAATATTATCGATAAATTCGGACGTTTTCTTTCCTGGTCGAACACCGGGAATAAATCCACCATGTTTTTTCATCTGGTCTGCCACTTCCACTGGATTAAAAGCAATAGCAGTATAAAAGTATGTAAAAAAGACTATCATAATACCGAAAACAGTCCAATAGAACCAGTGGTTAAAAGAAAATACTATCATAACACCTTGCATAAATTCACTTTCCCTGAAAAAGGTAGCAATAGTATTGGGTAAAAACATAATAGACTGGGCAAAGATAATAGGCATGACTCCAGCCGTATTTACCCGTAGAGGGATATGTGTGGACTGTCCACCATAAACTTTTCTACCAATAACACGCTTAGCGTATTGTACAGGTATCTTTCGAGTTCCCTGAGTTATTAATACAACAAACCCAACAATAATAAACATAAGACCCATTAACACAATTGCAGTGAGGGGACCACGCACTCCTTCAATCAATAACATAATTTCCGAGATGATAACATTGGGAAAACGAGAAATGATTCCAACCATAATAATTAATGAAATACCATTCCCAATACCCCGCTCAGTGATCTGTTCACCAAGCCACATAAGAAATATTACCCCTGTCACGAGTGATACCATTGTGGTAAACCTGAAAGCAAAACCAGGATCAGGTACCACGGGAATAGAAGCACCACCTACATTTGCGGTCATAGTTTCAAGAAAAATTGCCAGTGGATATGCTTGAAGTGTGGAAATCAATACTGTCCCATATCGAGTAAGTTGAGTAATTTTTTTTCTTCCTTCTTCTCCCTCTTTCTGTAATCTTTGAAAATAGGGAACTACCACACCCATCAATTGCATGATAATGGATGCAGAAATGTAGGGCATAATTCCCAGAGCAAACAGGGTCGCTTTTTTAAAAGCTCCACCGGCAAATAGGTCGTACAGTCCAAATAATGTGTTACTGAGATTTTCAATGGCGGCCCGAAGTGCTTCTCCATCAATACCGGGAGTAGGAATATGAGTCCCCACACGACAAATTACCAGTAACGCTATGGTGAAGGTTATCCGCTTTCTAAGTTCCGGGATATTGATAATATTTCGAATTTTCTCAATCATAATACAGTAACTTTTCCGCCAGCTTTCTCAATTTTTTCAACTGCAGATTTACTGAACGCATGAGCAGTAACAGAGACTACACTTGATAATTCCCCACTACCTAATACCTTCACAGGTTTAGAAGTCGAATTGATCAGACCACTTTTATACAAAGTGTCAATATCCACCTTTTCTGTGTCGAGATTTGCCATCTGGGAAAGATTAACAATTTGATAGGTCGTCCTGAACCGACTGTTTGAGAAACCGCGTTTGGGTATGCGCCGCTGGAGAGGCATCTGACCTCCTTCATACCAGGCACGACGTTTACTACCTGAACGTGAGTGGTATCCTTTGTCACCTCTTCCTGACCTTTTCCCTTTTCCAGAACCGGGTCCCCTACCCACACGTTTCCTGTTTTTTGTGGAATTTGGAGTTGGTTTTAGTTTCCCTAATTTCATGATACTTCTTCTACATTTACCAGATAATCAACAACAGCAATCATCCCTCGTATTACTGGCGTGTCAGGCTTGACGACAGTTTGATGCATCCGTCTTAATCCCAGAGCGGCAAGAGTTTTCTTTGCCTTAAGTTTGTAACCAATAGCACTTTTGACTTGTGTAATTTTTAGTAAATTTTGCTTTTTTTTCGCCATAGAAATATGCTACTTAAAAATCTCGGAGATAGTAATGCCCCGTTTATTAGCAATAGACACAGGATCTTGTAATGATATCAATCCCCTTTCTGCTGCTCTGATAATACTGTTTGCATTGGATGATCCATATCTCTTCGTGAGAATATCCGTGATCCCACTTTGTTGCATCAGGGCTCTAATTGGTCCTCCAGCAATAATTCCTGTACCGGGAGAAGCAGGTTTCAGCAATACCTTAGAAGCACCAAACTTTCCCATAATTTGATGAGGAATCGTACCTTTGATAATGGGAACACGAAAAAGATTTTTCTTCGCATCTTCCTTTGCTTTGGTGATGGAAGATAATACCTCGTTGGACTTCCCATGTCCAAGACCTACGTGACCATTTCCGTCACCCACCACTACAGTGGCGCTAAATCGAAAACGACGTCCACCAGCCACTACCTTAGACACACGTCTGACCTTTACAACAGTTTCTTCATTAAGATCTAATTCTGTTGGATCAATGTAACTCAAAATTTTAATCCTCCTGATCTGGCTCCATCTGCCAATGCTTTTACCCTTCCATGATAAAGAAATCCATTTCGGTCAAAAACTACTTCTGTAATTTTTTTCTTTTTCGCTCTTTTCGCAATTTCACGACCGACAATCTCGCTCCTTTCCACTTTTGATTTTGCCTTCTCCAACTCCACCTGAAGACCCTTTTCAAGAGTTGAAGCTGATACAAGGGTCCTACCCTCCCAATCATTGATGATCTGGCCGTAAATATGCTTCAGGCTACGATACACAACGAGCCTATATCGATCTCTATGACGAATAGCCGTCCCTTTGCTACGCCTTCTTCTCCGCTCACACTTAATGACTTTTTCTAACTTTTTCACCACCAACTAACCTCCCACCGTTTTCCCTTTCTTGATTTTGACATATTCATCCTTATACCGAATCCCTTTTCCCTTGTAAGACTCCGGTGGTCTAAACATCCGAATTTTTGCTGCTACTTGACCCACCAGATGTTTGTCAATACCTGAAATAGAAATCGCATTTCTCTTGGCTTTGATTTCAATTTCGTCAGGTGGTTCAAAATAGATATCGTGAGAAAAACCTAAAGCAAGTTTCAACCTTTTGCCCTCAACATTTACAGAATAACCCATACCTCTGATTTCCAGTTCTTTGGTGAATCCCTCGGATACACCATGTACCATATTTGCTAAAATGGCACGTGATGTCCCATGAAGGGATCTGTGCAATTTTGTATCAGAAGGTCTGGTAACAACAATCTGATTATTTTCCTGAATAAAAGATATATCAGGATGAAATGAATATTGAAGTGTACCCTTTGGACCTGAACAAGTTACTTGATTACCATCAATTTTAACCTGCACTTTGCCAGGAATCGTAATGGGTTTTTTCCCTATTCTCGACATAACATCTTACCAGATATTACAAATGATTTCACCACCGACATTTAACTTCCGAGCTACTTTGTCTGAAATAACCCCTTTAGACGTTGTCAATATAGCAATTCCCATTCCATTTAGAACTTTGGGAATATTCTCGGCTTTTGCATAAACTCGCCTTCCAGGTTTACTTACCCTATCTATCTGGGAAATAACAGGATCATCGTTGTGGTCATATTTCAGAAATATCCTGATCATATCTTGGGGTATCCGTTTAATGATAATAAAATCCTTGATGTAATGCTCCTCTCGCAGGATATAAACAATTCGTTTCTTTACGGTCGATGCGGGGATATCAACCCACCGATTTCTCTCCTGCTGGGCATTTCTGATTCGTGTTAAAAGATCAGCAATTGGATCTGTCATTGTCAAATTTTATTCCTCCTGTTTACCAACTTGCCTTCGTAACACCTGGAATCTCTCCCCTAAGAGCAAGTTCACGAAAACATAATCTACAAAGACCAAATTTTCTCATATAACTTCTTGGACGCCCACATCTCGAACAACGATGATATTTTCTCGTACTAAACTTTGGTGAACGTTGTGCTTTTACAATCAGCGATTTTTTTGCCATCAGGAACCCTCTTCTAGTTGTTTCCCAATTCCCTTTTTCTTAAAACGATCTGTTGGTCTGAACGGGAAACCTAATGTACTTAACAATTCATAACCGATTTCATCATCTTCAGCGGAGGTTACTATGTTTATCTCTAATCCCCGGATTTTATCAATTTTATCGTAATCGATTTCTGTAAAAACGATCTGTTCTTCCAACCCAAAATTAAAGTTTCCCTTTCCGTCAAACTTCTTTACAGATAGACCATTGAAGTCACGAACACGGGGAATAGCAATATTTATAAGTCTTTCAAGAAATTCATACATTTTCCATTGACGTAAAGTCACCCGGCAACCTACAGGATCACCTTTACGAATTTTAAAATTTGAAATTGCTTTCTTCGCATAAGTTACAACTGCTCGCTGTCCTGAGATCGTTGTCAGATCATCTAATGCATGTTCTAACGAACTGGGTTCATCCTTTGCCCGACCTAATCCAATATTCATTGATATTTTCTCGATTTGCGGTACCTGAAGAGCATTTTTGTAACCAAATATTTCAATCATATGGGGAATAACCACATCTTGATATCTTTTGAATAAATTTGGTTTATATTCATCACCACCTACTTTTTTTATAATTTCAGCCTTTGGGGCAGTTTTCTTTTTATCCGGCGGCTTAACCTTTGCAGGAGGTCTTTTTTTACTGGAAGATGTTCTTTTCTTTACCGTCTTCTTAACAGCCTTCTTCTTTGTGGTAGAAGCTTTCGTTTTAGCTGTACTTTTCTTGGGAGTGGTAACTTCAGTTTTTTTACCAGATGATTTTTTCACCCGCTCTACTTCAGCTTTTTTTTCTGCCTTCTCTCCAGTCAAAATTCTTCTCCCTATGAATCGATATCCTCACCTGTTTTTCGTGACACCCTAATCTTTCTTCCAGTATCGAGAAATCTATGACCAATACGTGATCTCTTACCCCCAAAGGTTACCATAACATTGGATATATGAATGGGAGCTTCCTTTTCAATGATACCTCCCTGAGGATTTTGTTGGCTTGGTCTCGAGTGTTTCTTAACGAAATTCACACCTTCCACGATCACCCGGTTTGTTTTGGGAAAAACGTAAAGAATCTTCCCCGTTTTTCCTTGGTCATTTCCTGAAATAACTGTGACTGTGTCGCCTTTTTTAATGTGCATTTTAGATTACCTCCGGAGCCATAGAGACAATTTTCATATACCCTTTTTCACGAAGCTCCCTTGATACTGGTCCAAAAATACGAGTTCCTATTGGTTCACCTACATTTGAAAGAAGAACAGCAGCATTATCATCAAACCGGACATAGGATCCATCTTTACGCCTGATTTCTTTCTTTGTCCGAACTACCACAGCTCTTGATTTATCTCCTTTCTTTACCATACCTTCAGGTAGGGCTTTTTTAACGGTAACAACAATAACATCCCCCACACTGGCGTACCGTCGGCGGGTCCCACCCAATACTTTGAAACAGAGAACTTCTCGAGCCCCAGTATTATCCGCAACTTTTAATCTTGTCTCCGATTGAATCATTATAACCTCTCAAACCTCTCTGTCCTCAAATACCTTTTGACTTTTCAATAATTTCCGTTACCCGCCACCGTTTTAGCTTACTCAGCGGTCTAGAGGAAATAATTCTTACTGTGTCACCTATTGAACACTCGTTCTTCTCGTCGTGAACATAGTACTTCTTTTTTCGGGTAATATATTTCTTGTAAATCGGGTGTTGAACCCGTCGTTCAACCGAAACAACAACAGTCTTATCCATTCTATCACTTACTACCATACCCATCATTGTTGGTCTTTTACCTCGATTGTTCATTGGTCATTCCTTAAATCGTTTCTTTCTGATTCCCAATTCATATTCTTTTAATAGCGTTTTAACCTGTGCGATTTCCCGACGAAGAAAACGAATTCTCAACGGATTTTCTAATTGTTGAAGTGCTTTTTGAAACCTCAAATTTTCGAGTTCTTCCAAATCGTCCTCGAGTCTTGTTTGAAGTTCAGCTACAGTTATCTCTTTTAATTCTTCTTTCTTCATTAGCTATAATCCTGGTCATAAAATAATTCAACTAAACAGTGACTTCCCGTCGTTTTGTCAGTTTAGTTTTTATGGGTAATTTAAACCCAGCGATTCGAAAAGCTTCAGCTGCCAACTCACTGTCTACTCCTTCTATTTCAAAGAGAATACGACCGGGTTTAACCACAGCTACCCAGTATTCTGGAGCACCTTTACCCTTACCCATCCGAACTTCTGCTGGTTTTTTTGATACCGGTTTATCTGGAAAAATTCTAATCCACATCCGACCATGTTTGCGAATCTTCCTTACAATTGCAACCCGAGCTGCCTCTATTTGGCGAGCAGTTACCCAACCCGGTTCCAACGCCTTGAGACCGTAGCTACCGAAAACCACATGGCTGCCACGAGTAGCTAAACCTCTCCTTCGACCCCGTTGTTGTTTACGCCATTTTGTTTTCCTTGGTTCTAACATCAGGTGGGTATCTCCCCATTACAAATCCATACCTTAACTCCTATAATACCGTAGGTAGTCCGTGCTTCTGTTATGGCATAATCAATATCAGATCTTAAAGTTTGAAGTGGAACACTACCTTCATGAAAATTTTCCGATCTTGCAATCTCAGCACCACCTAATCTACCAGCTACCCTAACTCGAATACCATCTGCTCCCATTCTCATTGTTGCTTGAATTGCCTTCTTCACTGCCCTTCGATATGATATTTTCTTGATGATCTGTTGAGCTATGCTCACTCCAACCAGACGAGCATCTAATTCCGGTCTTTTAATCTCTGATACATTTACCTGTACGTCAGTATTAGAAAGACGTTTAAATTCCTCTCGCAGACGATCTACCTCTTCCCCACCTTTCCCGATGACGATACCTGGACGTGATGTGTTAATCGTTACAATGATTTTCTTAGACGTACGGTTAATGACAACTTTTGAAATTCCCGCATTGGGTAAACGACGTTCAATATACTGTCTGAGAGTTATATCTCCAGCAATGTAGGAAGGAAAATCCTTTCCACCATACCAGTTAGAAACCCACGGTTTATTAACCCCTAATCTGAACCCTGTCGGATGTGTTTTTTGTCCCACGTTAAATCCTTATTTTCTATCACTTAAAACTATTGTTAAATGACTCATCCTTCTCCGAATTCTGGATGCTCTACCCATTGCAGCAGGTCGAAAACGTTTCATTGTAGGTCCCTCATTTACGAAAGCTTCTTTTATAATTAAATTTTCTGGATCGGCATTTTTCCCCTCATCAGTCTGAAGAAAATTAGCAATGGCTGATCGGATAGTCTTTTCAATAACGTCAGAGGCTTTCAATGAAGAAAAGTGTAAAAGATTCAAAGCTGTTCCAACATTCTTTTCTGAAACCATATCCAAAACTTTACGGATTTTCCGGACAGATTGACGGATATACTTAGATTGTGCTCTAGATTCCATCGTTATCTCTGCTTCTTTCTATCGCCTGAATGGATTCGAAACGTTCTGGTAGGTGAAAATTCCCCAAGTCTATGTCCAACCATATTCTCAGTTATAAACACTGGAATGAACTGCTTTCCATTATGAACTGCAAAGGTAAATCCCACAAAATCAGGAGTAATAATGCTTTGCCGTGACCAGGTTCTTATAACCTTTTTCTTTTTTTCCTTCTTCATTGCTTCAATTTTTTTCAACAGTTTGGGATCAATATACGGACCTTTTTTCACCGATCGAGACATACGTTATTTTCTCCTTTTCACAATGAATTTATCCGATTGCTTGTTCTTTTTGCGAGTCTTGTACCCTTTAGTCGGTTTTCCCCATGGGGTTGCTGGGTGACGACCTCCTGAGGATTTCCCTTCACCTCCCCCAAGTGGATGATCAACTGGATTCATAGCAACTCCACGTACGGAAGGCCTTCGACCTAACCAGCGACTTCGACCGGCTTTTCCGAGGTTGAGAGCTTCATGACTTTTGTTACCAACATCTCCAATCGTAGCACAACAATCCTCATGGAACAACCGAATTTCACCAGATGGAAGTTTTAAACTCACCATACCGCCATCTTTTGCCATAACCTGTGCTCCCGTTCCTGCACTACGTATTAGCTGACCGCCCTTCCCAACTGACAATTCAACATTATGAACAGACAAACCAGAGGGAATATTTTTTAATGGTAAATTGTTTCCAATTTTTATTGGCACCTTTTTCCCTGATATAACTTCATCACCCACCTTTAATCCGTATGGTGCAAGAATATAACGCTTCTCTCCATCAGCATAAAAAAGTAACGCTATTCGAGCAGATCGGTTTGGATCGTACTCAATGGTAGCTACTTTTGCTGGAATATCAAATTTATCCCGCTTAAAATCTATGACACGATACCTCCGCTTATGCCCTCCACCTCGATGGCGAACGGTAATTCGACCCTGCTTATTCCTTCCACCTTTTTTCTTAAGAGAACGTAATAGACTCTTTTCTGGTTTTGTTCGAGTCACTTCCTCAAAAGTAGAGACGGACATAAACCTTTGCCCTGGGGTTGTCGGTTTTTTAATTTTTACTGGCATAACTTAACTCGTCACTTCTGCTCCAAATAAATCAATGGAAAAACCTGGTTCTAATGTCACAATCGCTTTTTTCCAATCAGCTCTCTTTCCCACTGTCCGGATGGGACGTCCACCACTTCGGATGGTGAGTCCCTTTCTTTTACCTTTCATATTTATTGTGCTTACCTTCTTAACCTTTACGTCAAACTTTCTCTCAACTGCTCCTTTAATCTCGATTTTATTCGCCTTTGGATCTACCTGAAATGCATATTTCCTCTGCGATTCCTCAAGACGGTGCATTTTTTCCGTTGTAATTGGACGGACAAGAATAATTCTATCTTTTACCATTTCAGTTTATTACCAATTGTTTATTCAACTGCTTTATTCCCTCTTTATCAAAAAGTAGAATATCACAATCAATCATATTATAGGTCGATAACTGCACAGCAGGTACAACTGTTACATTGGGGAGATTTCGAGCTGAAAGACGCAGATTCTTATTCAATTCTGCTGGACAAAATGTGACCTTCTTATCAGCAATATTAAGATTCCTCAAAACTTCTCTGAATGACTTTGTACTGGCTTTAGTTAATTCAAGTTTATCCATAACATAAATTTCTTTATCCACTATCTTTTGAGAGAGAACACTCCGTCTGGCAAGTCGCTTCATTTTCTTTGGCAATTTATAGTGGTAATCATGTGGTTTCGGACCAAAAGTAACACCACCCCCCCTCCACAATGGTGAACGGATTGTTCCAGCTCTTGCTACTCCTCTTCCCTTTTGTCTCCACGGCTTCCGACCACCACCACGAACTTCAGAACGAGTCTTAGTGGAATGACTCCCCTGTCTTGAATTAACCCTTTCTGCAAGAATTGCCCGATGGACCACATCTTCATTAGGCTCAATCTTGAAGACCGAATTGTCAACCTTTACTCTTGAGATTTCCTCTCCTTGTGTATTATGTACTTTTATTTGCATCACAAAAGTGTTCTATGATTTTGTAACAACAACAATTCCATTTCTTGGTCCAGGTACAGGACCCTTTATATAGAGGTGGTGCTTATCTTTATCCACACTAACGACTTTGAGATTTTTTATCAGGACTTTTTTATTCCCCATATGACCGGGCATTTTCATCCCAGGCCAAACACGGGATGGATCCGATGACTGACCAATTGATCCCGCTGCTCTTAACTGATCAGACTTACCATGGCTTTTAGGACCGCCATGAAACCCGTGTCGCTTAACCACACCTGCAAATCCTTTACCTTTTGAAAAACCACTAATGTTAACTACATCTCCTTCTTTGAATATGTCTACAGCAATCACTTGTCCAATTTTGATTTTTTGACCTTTTCTCAATGGGAATTCCATCAAATAATTTTTTGGTTCAACTCCAGCTTTTTTGAAATGTCCTATCATTGGGTTATTCGTTTTCTTTTGTTTCTTGTTACTATATCCAACTTGAACTGCTCTGTATCCGTCATTATTTTTCGTTTTAATCTGAACAACAACACAAGGTCCAGCTTGAATAACAGAAACAGGAATATTTTCACCATCGGAATCAAAGAGACGAGACATTCCTACCTTTTTACCAATTAATCCGTTCATAGTTATGCCTTTATCTCAATATCTACTCCAGCAGGAAGATCTACTTTCATCAGAGAATCGATGGTTTTAGGTGAAGCATTTAAAATGTCAATTAACCTTTTGTGAATTTTCGTTTGGAATTGTTCACGCGATTTTTTATTCACATGAGGCGATCTAAGCACCGTATACACTGTTCGTTTAGTTGGTAAGGGAATAGGACCTAAAATCACTGCTCCCGTAGATCGGACAGTTTTTACAATTCTGTCCATAGATTTGTCCAGAAGGTTATGATCATATGCCTTTATTTTTATCCTTATCGTTTGTCCAGCCAATTTGATTCTCCTTACTCAAGAATATCCGTCACGACTCCAGCTCCAACGGTGTGACCACCCTCACGAATCGCAAACCTCAACTCCTTCTCCATCGCTATCGGTGTTATCAACTCCACTTTAACGTTTACATTATCTCCTGGCATCACCATCTCTACTCCCTCAGGCAAACTCACCACGCCCGTCACATCTGTCGTTCGAAAATAAAACTGAGGCCGATATCCCTCAAAAAAGGGCGTGTGACGACCTCCCTCCTCCTTCTTCAATACATATACCTTCGCCTCAAACTTCGTGTGGGGCGTGATACTTCCTACCGCCGATATAACCTGACCTCGCTTTAAATCATCCTTATCCACTCCCCTCAACAATAAACCAGCATTATCTCCAGCCTGACCCTCATCCAATATCTTACGAAACATCTCTACTCCCGTCACTACCGTCTTACTCGTCTCTCCTAATCCCACTATCTCTACCGAATCACCTACCTTTATTATCCCACGCTCTATCCTTCCTGTACCTACCGTACCTCGTCCCGTAATACTGAATACATCCTCCACAGGCATCAAAAATGGCCTGTCTATATCTCGCTCCGGCTCCGGTATGTAACTGTCTATCGCATCCAATAACTCCACTATACACCGAGTCAACTCCTCATCCTCTGGATTGCTCAACGCCTCCAACGCACTACCCTGTATTATCGGTATCTCATCACCAGGAAAATTGTACTCATCCAATAACTCACGCAACTCCAACTCCACTAACTCCAGTAACTCCGGATCATCTACCTGATCCGTCTTGTTCATAAATACCACAATAGCCGGAACATTTACCTGACGTGCTAATAATACATGCTCACGTGTCTGGGGCATTGGACCATCTGCCGCCGATACTACCAATACAGATCCATCCATCTGTGCCGCTCCCGTTATCATATTCTTGATGTAATCTGCATGTCCCGGACAATCTATGTGTGCATAATGACGATTATCCGTCTCATACTCCACATGTGCCGTCTGTATCGTTAATCCTCGCTCCCGCTCCTCAGGAGCACTATCAATACTATCAAACGTCCGAGCCTCTGCTAAACCACGCTTGCTTAAATATAACGTCATCGCTGCCGTCAATGTCGTCTTCCCATGATCTACATGACCTATCGTCCCTATATTTAAGTGAGGCTTCGTCCTCGAAAATTTCTCCTTTGCCATTGTGCTGTTCCTCCCTAATGTTGATCTTATCTTATATTGTTATTACCCCACGGGCTTTTTCCATAATCTTGGCTTCAATTCTAGTAGGAACATCTTGATATTCCTCGAATTCCATTGTAAAAACTGCTCTTCCCTGTGTGATAGATCTCAAATCCGTAGCGTACCCAAACATTTCGCTCAAAGGAACTTTTGAATGCAAAACAACTGCATCCTTCCGATGTTCGGTTCCCATAATCCTGCCTCGTCTGGAATTTAAATCAGCCATTACATCCCCAATGTACTGTTCTGACAATATAACTTCGAGCTTCATCACAGGTTCTGTCAAACTGGGCTTTGCTTTTTTACAAGCCTCCTGAATAGCCATTGAACCAGCAAATTTAAAAGCAATTTCCGATGAATCTACTTCGTGATAGGACCCATCAATAAGCTCCACCCGAATATCCTCCAGGGGATACCCAGCTAAAACCCCGTTCTTAAGGGCTTCTTGGATTCCTTGATTAACAGCTGGAATGTAGTCCCGGGGTATAACTCCACCCACTATTTTTGTCTCGAAATGATATCCTTTGCCGGCCTCATTTGGTTCAACTTTTATCTTAACACATCCGTATTGTCCACGTCCCCCCGATTGGCGAATAAACTTCCCCTCTGCTTCCGCAGACTTTTTTATGGTCTCCCGATAAGCAACTTGAGGTCTACCTACATTGGCTCGAATATTGAATTCCCGCATCAACCTATCTACTAAAATTTCTAAATGTAACTCCCCCATTCCAGAAATTATCGTTTGATCTGTTTCACTATCCCTTTCTACTTTAAAAGTAGGGTCCTCATCAGAAAGCTTTACCAACGCTTCCGATAGGACATTCTGATCTGCCTTACTTGATGGCTCTATTGTCACAGAAATCACTGGTTTCTGAAACTCCATTGATTCAAGAATAATGGGATATTTGCGATCACACAGTGTATGTCCCGTTTTTGTATGTTTCAATCCAACTGCAGCAGCAATTTCACCCGCAGTCACTTTCTCTCTCTCCTCACGTTTGTCGGCGTGCATCAATAATAAACGAGATACTCTTTCTTTCCTACCAACCGTAGAATTGTAAATTGAATCCTTGATTTTGACTTCACCTGAATAAACACGGAAAAATGTCAATCTGCCTACATAGGGATCAGACATGATTTTAAAAGCTAAAGCACTGAAGGGTTCATTTGGTGAAGGTTTCCTGCTTAACGTTATATCACTATCCTCAGGTGGAAAACCAATTATCTCTTGTTTATCCATTGGAGAGGGTAGATAATCAACTATTGCATCCAGTAATCTCTGAATGCCTTTATTTTTATAAGCAGATCCACACAGTACTGGAATAAAGGCATTATCTAAACATCCTTTTCGAATAGCATTTTTAATTTCCTCTGTTGTCAAATCTTTCCCGGCGAGATATTTCTCAAAAAGCTGTTCATCGTATGCTGCAATTTCCTCCACCATCTTGTGGCGGGCTTCCTCAACTTCCTCCACCATATCACTAGGAATATCAATAAGTTCAAAATGAGTGCCGAGACTGGGCTCATAATAAACAATTGCTTTCATAGAAATTAAATCCACAATACCCGTAAATAAATCACCTGCCCCAATAGGTAAAACAAGAAGCAAAGGTTTTGCATTCAAACGGTGTTTCATCATATGAATTACTTCATAAAAATCAGCTCCCATCCGATCCATTTTATTTACAAAAGCAACTCGTGGAACTTTATATCTGTCTGCTTGACGCCAGACTGTCTCACTTTGGGGTTCTACCCCTCCTACTGCACAGAATACTACAATCCCACCATCGAGAACTCTTAACGAGCGTTCGACTTCAGCAGTAAAGTCTATGTGACCCGGTGTATCAATGATGTTAATCCGGTGTTCATTCCAAAAAGTAGTGGTTGCTGCTGAAGTAATGGTAATACCACGTTCCCTTTCTTGATCCATCCAATCCATTGCTGTAGAACCCTCGTGTACCTCGCCCATACGATGTAAACGTCCTGTATAGAACAAAATCCGCTCCGTCGTTGTTGTCTTACCCGCATCAATATGAGCCATGATGCCAATGTTTCTTACTCTTTCTAAAGGTGACTTCTTCATGATTATCTACCAAAGTGAGCAAATGCTTTATTTGCTTCAGCCATACGATGTGTATCTTCCTTTTTCTTAATGGCTCCACCATCATTATTTGCAGCAGCTAATAATTCAGAAGCCAGCTTCTCAGCCATCGGTTTACCTTTTCGATTTTTTGCGTATGTAATAATCCATCGCGTGCCAAGAGCAAAAGCCCGGTGGTTTGCTACTTCAACCGGTATCTGATATGTGGCACCACCAATTCGCCTTGATTTCACTTCTATGAGAGGTTTTACATTCTCCATAGCTTTATGAAACAATTCAAGAGGATCGCTTTTTGTCTTGCCCTCAATAATATTCAGTGCACCATAGAAGATCCGTTCAGAAGTTCCCTTTTTACCCTGCTGTAATAAATTGTTGATAAATTTTTGAACCATTACGTCCCCATATACGGGATCTGGAGAAATTTGCCTTCTTTCCGCTCTACTTCTTCTCATAACTTACCTCGGTCTTTTTGTGCCATAGCGAGAACGGCTGGTTGTTCGATCAACAACTCCAGCAGTGTCTAAAGTTCCACGCACAATGTGGTAACGAACTCCTGGAAGGTCTTTTACCCTTCCCCCCTCGATTAGTACAATAGAATGTTCCTGAAGGTTATGACCTTCCCCAGGGATATAAGCAGTAACTTCCATTCCATTAGTTAGCCGAATTCTGGCTACCTTTCGTAAGGCAGAATTTGGTTTTTTCGGTGTTGTTGTGTACACCCGAGTACATACACCTCGTTTTTGAGGATTTCCCATTAAAGCTGGGGCTGTCTTCTTCTTTATTACTTTTTTCCTTCCTTTTCGAACTAACTGATTAATAGTCGGCATTCAACTACTCCATATAAAAACATTCATCTAACTAGTAGATACTTCTTCTTTAATTTCCACAGGAACCTCTTCCGCAACTAATTCCTCTTCAGGAGCATGAACTAAAGGATCTTTAAATTGATTAAAGCCAGTCCCAGATGGAATAAGTTTACCCATAATGACATTCTCCTTCAATCCAATGAGGTGATCTATCTTACCTTCAGCAGAAGCATCAGTTAAAACACGGGTTGTCTCCTGAAAAGAAGCTGCAGATATAAAACTCTCAGTATTTAAAGATGCACGGGTAATCCCTAGTAACAGGGGTTGGAAAGATGCCTGTTTGGCCTTCCGGGTCTTTATTGAATTCTTCTTACCTTCTTTCAATTCCCTATTAATAGTCCTTAACTCAGATTTGTCTATAAGGTCCCCCTCCTCGAATTCGGAATCGCCCGGATTTGTCACTACTGCCATATTTGAAACTCGGGAATTTTCTTGGAAAAGTTGAACTCTATTGACACTATCACCTGGGAGGAAAACTGTATCTCCATTATCTTCTACCTTTAACTTCTGCATCATCTGACGTACAATCACTTCAATATGTTTGTCGTTTATCCGTACACCTTGCAAACGATACACTTCCTGAATCTCATTTACGAGGTATTCTTGAACACGCTCTGGTCCGAGAATATTGAGAATATCTTTTGGTGAAATAGCCCCTTCACAAAGACGATCACCAGCACTGACCCAATCGCCTTCATGCACAATGACGTGTTTGCCATAAGGAATTTTATATTTACCCTTTTCGTCGTGAGTACCGTGAACGATCATCTCACGGATGCCTCGTTTTGTTTTACCAAAACTTACAACACCATTTATTTCAGTAACTACTGCAGGTTCTTTTGGCTTTCTTACCTCAAATAATTCGGCTACTCTGGGTAATCCTCCTGTAATATCCCGCGTCTTCCCTACCCCCCTCGAAATTTTTACGAGAATAGTCCCTGCCGATACCTTTTGTCCATCTGCAACCATTAAAATGGCTTCAACTGGTAGTATTGTCCCTCCTGATACAATATTTTTATTTTTATCTGTTATTTCAATGTGTGGAGATAAGTTTCTATCTTTAGATTCAATTATTACCATTTGTTTTTTACCACTCTCTACCGCCTCCACATGGTAAGTCTCACCTTCTATCATGTCAACAAACCGAACATATCCACTCTGACGTGCAAGAATTACATCTGTGTATGGATCCCATGTAAATAATACCTGTCCCACCTCTACTTTTTGATTATTTTTTACCAGAAGAATCGATCCATACGGAACATTATAACTGGTTAGAACCTTGTCATTATCACCCATAACCTCAATCATTGCATTCCGAATAAGTACTCGATTGAGTTTACGTTTTGTCTCTGAAATATCCTCCTCATCTACAACTTTTGCACATTTTAGATTGGGTGAAAATCGAATTGTACCTTCTTTGCTGGTTACCATCTGGGATTTTTCAATAATTCTAGAAGCTGTCCCACCTATATGAAACGTCCTTAATGTAAGCTGAGTACCTGGTTCACCAATGCTTTGAGCAGCAACAATACCCACAGCAGTGCCCATCGACACAAGTTTTTTTGTATTCAAATCCAACCCATAACAATTACGACAAACGCCATGTTTCGCTTCACAGGTTAATACTGAACGAATAAATACTCTGTTCAAACCAAGATTAGCAATTGTATCGCTTACTTCATCATCTATTGGCGTCGCCTCTTTAACCACAACTTTTCCTCGGTGAATGATATCCTCTTGTAAAACACGTCCACGAATACGATCTCGAAGTGGTTCGATAATTTCTTCACCTTCCTTCAAATCGGAAATCCACACTCCATTAATAGTTCCACAATCTTCGATTGTTACCACAACATCTTGAGCAACATCCACAAGACGACGCGTTAAATATCCAGCATCAGCTGTTTTCAAAGCAGTATCAGCAAGTCCTTTCCGAGCACCGTGTGTCGAAATGAAATATTCCAATACCGATAACCCTTCTTTAAAATTTGAAGTGATAGGATTCTCGATAATTTCACCTCTTCCGCCAGTCATACTTTTTTTAGGTTTCGCCATTAATCCACGCATGGCAGCCAGCTGTCTAATCTGATCCTGACTACCACGTGCACCTGAATCTGCCATCATAAAAACCGGATTGAACCCCTCTTGATCAGATTCTAAATGATACATCATATCAGCAGCTACCTTGTTTGTGGTATGAGTCCAAACATCGATAATCTTGTTATACCTCTCACCCTCAGTCAATATTCGTCTGTTATACTTGGATTGAATTGATCTCACCTCTTTAGTAGCGTGTTGAATATTATTCTGTTTTTCATCTGGCACCAATACATCTTCAATAGATATGGACGTCCCACTTTTTGTAGCATAATCAAACCCAAACTTTTTAAGGTCATCTAAAAATTCAACCGTCCTGTGATTTCCTGCTTTTTCATAAGCTTCATGTATAATTTTCTCAATTTTCTTTTTCGATATCAGCATATCAATATAATCCAGTTCATCAGGAAGAATTGAATTAAATATCGCACGTCCGACACTGGTCTCTTTAAACCATCTATCACCGATTCTCAGATTAATAATGGCGTGGAGACCGACGACCTTATTTTCATATGCAAGAGCTACCTCATCAATACTGGAGAAATTCATCCCTTCCCCTTTTTCTCCTTTTTTCTTCTTGGTCAGGTAATAACAACCGAGAACCATATCTTGGGAGGGGATAGTGATCGGATTACCGTGAGCTGGATGGAGAATATTATGAGATGAAAGCATTAACATTCTGGCTTCAAGTTGTGCTTCGGGAGAAAGGGGCACATGAACCGCCATCTGGTCTCCATCGAAATCAGCATTAAAAGCAGTACAGACTAATGGATGAATCTGGATAGCTTTGCCATCAACAAGAACTGGTTGGAATGCTTGAATACCCAAACGATGGAGAGTAGGAGCCCGATTTAACAATACTGGATGATCTCTCACCACGTACTCAAGAACATCATACACCTGAGGCGACTTTTGTTCAACTAACAGTTTTCCGCCCCTTGGGGTTTTTGCATAACCTCTAACAATCAACTCATGGATTAAATGAGGTTTGAAGAGTTCAATGGCAATATCTTTCGGAAGGCCACATTCATGCAATTTCAGGCGCGGACCCACCACAATAACAGACCGCCCCGAATAATCCACTCGTTTACCCAAGAGGTTCTGACGGAATCGACCCTGTTTACCTCTAAGCATATCGCTTAAGCTTTTCAGAGGTCTTCGGGTTCCGCTACTAAGTGCAGTTCCACGGCGGGTATTATCCAAAAGTGTATCTACGGCTTCTTGAAGCATACGTTTTTCATTCCTGAGAATGACATCCGGTGCCTGAATCCCCATCAACTGTTTCAACCGATTGTTTCTAATTATTACTCGCCTGTAAAGATCATTGAGATCACTGGCAGCAAATCGTCCACCTTCCAGTGGTACAAGAGGTCTCAATTCCGGAGGTATTACCGGAAGTACACTAATAACCATCCATTCAGGACGATTAACCCGTCTTTTATCTGGACTGGGATAGAATGCTTTAACTACTTTTAAGCGCTTTAAAGCATCTGAACGTTTTTGACGGGATCGCGAGGTCTTAATCGTATGCTCAAGCTCTTTTATTAGAGAATAAATATTAAGGGTTCTGAAAGCCTCAATAATGGCTTCCCCACCCATCGCAGCATAAAAATAATTTTCTTCATCACGGTCTTCCTCACCAACGGTATCTTTTCCAAATTGAGCTTCCAGTTCTAAAAATTCAAGTTCATTAATCAAGTCAAACTTCTTTTTCTCTGATGCACCAGGATTAATGATAATATAATCCTCATAATAAATTACCTTTTCGATTTCACGGGTAGGAATGCCCAAAAGGTGACTTATTTTCCCGGGAATTGATCTCAAATACCAAATATGTACTACCGGTACAGCGAGGGTAATGTGTCCCACACGTTCTCTACGTACTCTCCGTCGTGTTACTTCTACACCACAACGGTCACAGATAATGCTTCTGTAACGAATCCCTTTGTACTTCCCGCAATGACACTCATAATCTTTCACAGGACCAAATATCTTTTCACAGAATAATCCGTCTTTCTCTGGCTTATATGATCGGTAATTAATAGTCTCAGGCTTCAACACTTCGCCATAGGACCTATTCAGAATCTCCTCAGGAGAAGTGAGTCCAATAGATACAGCTTTGAAATCTCGGCTAGTATCAACTTTGGGTGGTTTTATGTATACCAATTATTATCCTCCACCTATTGATGTAGTTCTACATTAACACCCAATCCTTGAAGTTCCTTCACTAATACGTTGAAAGATTCTGGAACCCCAAAGCTTGGTATATTTTCACCTCTTACGATGGCATTATAGACCTTTGAACGACCTTCAACATCGTCAGATTTTACCGTGAGTATTTCTCTTAAGGTATTAGACGCACCGTATGCTTCAAGTGCCCAAACTTCCATCTCCCCAAAACGTTGTCCTCCGAATTGGGCTTTACCCCCTAACGGTTGTTGCGTGATGAGTGAGTATGGACCTGTAGATCGAGCGTGCATTTTATCAACAACCATATGGTTTAATTTCATCATATAAATCTTACCTACTGTCACAGGATAATCGAACTTTTCACCGGTTTTTCCATCATGAAGCTCAACCTTAGATCCTTTGGGAATATTAGCTTTTTTTAATTCCTCTTCAACCTGTATTGGGGTTGCTCCATCAAATGCTGGCGTCTCATACGAAACACCAAGTTTTTCACCAGCCAAGCCAAGCATCGTTTCATATAATTGACCAAGATTCATACGGGAAGGTACTCCAAGAGGATTAAGAACTATATCCACTGGAGTTCCATCAGCCAAAAATGGCATATCTTCTTCAGGAACAACCACAGAAACGACCCCCTTATTTCCATGACGTCCAGCCATCTTGTCACCTACCTGGAGCTTCCGTTTACTCGCAATGTTTACTTTTGCTAGTTTCAGAACGCCAGGTTGAAGTTCATCACCTACCTGAAGTTTATAAATCTCCCGCTCAAGATTATCCTCAACCCTCTTCCATTCTCTGTTGAAAGAATTCCATACCCCTTCAATTTGGACCCAAACATTTCTATCAACTACCCAGGGTTTCTCTCGTTTAATTCTCTCATAATCGAGATCTCTCAACCTTTTTTCTGTAAGTTTCGTAGAGGCTTTAATAATGGTCTTGCTCGTAGCTTTATCTCTTAATCCAGCTGAAGTCTGATTCTCCATTAGCTGTTTTAATCGTTTGTCTCTCCTCATCTTTAGCTGTTTTTTAGCTTTTCTAACATCCTCTTGAAGCTGTGCAATAATTTTATGTTCCTGTACACGTGATCCCTTTCTCTTTCTCTCAAAAAGTCGTGTCCTGGTTACTACACCATCGATACCGTGTTCAGCTTTTTTGGATGCATCCTTAACATCCCCAGCTTTTTCACCAAAAATAGCCCTTAATAGCTTCTCTTCAGGGGTTGGATCTGTCTCACCTTTTGGTGTCACCTTTCCAACAATAATATCACCAGGCTTCACCCTGGCTCCTACACGGATAACCCCATTTTCATCAAGATCCTTTGTGTTTTCTTCACTCACATTAGGAATTTCACTGGTAAGTTCCTCTTCACCCCGTTTTGTATCTCGAACCTCAAGCTCTATTTCTGAAACAGACACCGATGTGAATATATCGTCTTTTACCAACCGTTCGGTGACGACTATAGCATCTTCAAAATTATAACCCCACCACGGCATAAACGCGACAAGTAGATTCCTCCCCAGTGCCAACTCACCTCTTCTAACTGCAGTTCCATCAGCCAAAAGATCGCCAATTTTTACTTTTTGTCCTTCACTAACAACTGGTCTTTGATCAATACAGGTATCCTGGTTAGAACGGCGGTATTTCTTTAAAGAAATGTGGATTAAATTTTTCTCATCCTCATGTGTAATTATAATATCATCAGGAATATTGTCAGATCGAATAACAATCTTCTCTGCATCTACAGATTCAACAACACCTTCAACTGGTGAATAGATCGTTCCCCTGGAATCATGTACTATTACCTTTTCCATACCCGTTCCTACTATGGGCGCTTCCGGATTCAGTAACGGTACAGCCTGACGTTGCATATTTGAGCCCATCAGAGCACGATTTGCATCATCATGTTCTAAAAACGGAATAAGGGAAGCAGCTACACTTAAAACCTGTTGAGGAACTACATCCATATACTGGATTTCCTCAGGATTAACAATTGGAAAATCACCCTTAATCCTTGCTCTTACTTGTGATTCTACAATTTTACCTTTTTCGTCAACTGCAATATTGGGCTGTGCTATGATTGATCTATCCTCATCTTCAGCGGAAAGGTATTTTATTTCCTGGGTAACAAAAGCATCTTTGTCATTTTGATGTTTGACCACTCGATAAGGAGCCTCAATGAATCCCAAATCATTCACATCTGCAAACATCGCTAGAGACGAGATTAGACCAATATTAGGACCTTCTGGTGTTTCAATTGGACAGAGACGACTATAATGTGTGTAATGAACATCACGCACTTCAAAACCAGCCCGCTCTCGAGTTAATCCCCCAGGACCAAGAGCAGAAACTCTCCGTTTGTGAGTGATCTCAGCCAAAGGATTTGTTTGGTCCATAAATTGGCTCAACTGGCTGGTACCAAAAAATGTGTTAATTACCGTCGTGACAACTCTTGAATTAATAAGATCTTGAGGTGTTAAACTCTCAGCCTCCCGTAAATTCATCCTTTCACGTACGTTGCGAATCATACGAGTCATAGCGATCATAAATTGATTGGTCAATTGCTCACAAACCGTTTTCATCCTGCGATTACCCAGATGGTCAATATCGTCAGGTCCTCGTTGACCCATTCGCATTTCAATAAGATATTGAATAATCATAGTAAGATCATCTGTGGTCAGGATTGTGTTATCAAGAGGAACATTCAAATCAAACTGCTTATTAATACGATATCGTCCAACCTTACCAAGATCATAACGTTTGGGACTGAAAAACATCCTCTCAATAAATTTCTGAGCTGTTTCCAGATTAGGGGGTTCACCAGAACGTATATGTTGATACATTAATCTAAGTGCTTCTTCCATATTTTTCGTGGGATCCTTCTTCATCGTATTAGCAAAAATTTCCGCTGCTAATTCGTCATGAACTTGAGCTACCTCAATGGTCTTAGTCGAGGTCTTTTTAAGTTCCTCCAAGAGTTCTACAGTAACTTCAGCCCCATCCTCACAAAATATTTCTCCTGTTTCCACATTAATAACATCATTGGCTACTCTTGCACCTATAAATTTTTCAGCAACTTTTGACTTTATATTGACCTTTTTAATCAGGTTAAAGGCACGAAAAATATCTGCATTACTGGAAAATCCTAATGCTCTAAGGAGTGTAGTAACAGGAAATTTTCTTCTCCGATCAATAATGACAAAAATACAATCAGCAATATCGGTGGTAAAATCGACCCATGATCCACGCGATGGTATAACACGAGCTTGAAACAACTTTGTCCCATTTGGATGAATATGCTCATCAAAAAACACACCCGGAGATCGCTGTAACTGATTAACTATAACCCTTTCAGCCCCATTTATAATGAATGTTCCTCTTTCAGTCATATGGGGTAGATTACCAAAATATACATCCTGTTCGATACTTTGAGCATATTTTGATTTATCATATTCATCGGTCAGATGGAGAATTAAGCGAACTTTTAATGGAACAGAATATGTAACCCCCCGTTCTATACACTCATCTGGATTATATTTAGGAAGCCCTAAATAGTAATTTTTATATTCAAGAATGTAATTTTTATGATTATCCTCAATAGGAAATGCATTACGAAAAACCTGTTCCAATCCAATAAGTTCGCGTTCATCTTCTTTTATATCTTCTTGGGTGAACTGTTTAAAAGACCTAATCTGTACATCCAGAAGATCTGGCATATCTATAATACTCTTGATATTAGCAAACGATTGTCTTTTTAATTTATATTTTGAATTTGGTGTCAAACCAGATCCTCCAAATTGATTTTATCTCATTCTGAGAAAAGCATTCCTTAACTCAAAAAGTTACCATTATTAAGAAAAAGAGACTTGATTCATTGCCTACTTCAGTTCGACGCTCGCTCCAACTTCTTCCAACTTACTCTTAATTCCTTCAGCTTCTTCCTTCAACATACCTTCCCTTACTGCTTTAGGTGCACCCTCAACAAGGTCCTTAGCTTCTTTTAGTCCAAGGTCAGTAACTTCTCGTACCACCTTAATCACCTGAATCTTCTTATCTCCCACTACCGATAGGATGACATCAAAGCTAACTTTCTCCTCGGCAGTTTCTGCTTCACCAGCAGTAGCGGAACCAGCAGCTGCAACAGCAATTGGGGCTGAAGCAGTAACTCCAAATTTCTCCTCAATCTCGGAAATAAGTTCAGATATCTCAAGCATATTGGCTTTTTCCAAGTACTTAAGAACGTCATCACGTGTCACTTTAGTCGCCATTTTCAGTTTCCTCCTGATACTCTATGTTTGTTTCGTTTCTTTAATGCTGCTCAATACGTTTAACAGTTTCGATATAGGACTGCTAATCGTAGTTACAAACTTTGTCATAGGTGAATTTAATCCACCAACCAGATTTGACAGCAATACTTCTCTTGAAGGCAAATTGGAAATCTTCTCAAACAAAGATTTGTCCATTAACTCTCCTTCAAAGATAAGTGCTTTTAACTCTGGTAAATCGTGTTCTTTCTTAAATTCTTTTAAAACTCTGGCTGGTGTCGTTGGATCTTGATATGAAAATGCAATAGCTGTGGGACCTCTAAAAATATCTTCTAACTCTTTTATCTTGAGATCTTTAGAAGCAAGTTTCACCAATGTATTTTTTACAACAAGATATTCAACCCCTTCACTGTAAAACTTCTTTCGAAGATCGGTAACCTCAGAAACATTTAACCCCATAAAATCAGTAAAATATACCCCGGTGGCATTCTCAAACTTCTCTTTCATAGCAGCTACAACTTCAATATTATTTTCTGATGGCATAGTTTACCTATTAGACTGTCGTTTTGTTTATCTTTACACCGGGTCCCATCGTTGATGAAATGGTTAATTTTTTTAAATATGTTCCTTTCACAACTGACGGTTTTAGTCTCCTGAGCATGCTAATCACTGATTTTATATTTTCAATAAGTTGTTCATTTTCAAAAGAACATTTCCCAACAGGAGCATGAATTACTCCATATTTATCTACCCGCAGTTCAATACGACCCGCTTTAATCTCTTTTACTGCATTACCCACCTGAGGTGTAACTGTCCCACTTTTGGGATTTGGCATCAGTCCTTTAGGACCAAGAATTTTACCAAGTCTTCCTACTTTGGGCATCATATCCGGTGAGGCAATAATAACATCCGCATCAGTCCATCCACCCTGTAGCTTTTGAATAAAATCATCATCACCAACAAAATCAGCCCCGTTATCCTTTGCCTCTTTGGCTGCCGAACCTTTTGCCAATACCAATACTTTCACCTCTTTACCAGTACCATAAGGTAATGAAGTGGTTACTCTAATGTTCTGCTCTGCATGCCTTGGATCCACACCAAGATTGACTGATATCTCCACAGTCTCATTAAATTTAGCAGAAGCGTTTTCCTTCACAAAGGCAACTGCATCTTCCAGTGAATATAGATGATGTCTATCCAGATTATTTAATACTGTTCTATATTTTTTACCGTGCTTCATAAATTATTCAGTTTCTTATTCGACCTCAATTCCCATACTTCTTGCTGTTCCTCGAATCATTTCTGTTGCTGTTTCAACGGAATTTGCATTTAGGTCTGGCATCTTCGTTTCAGCAATAGAGCGAATATCCGATTCCGATATCTTCCCAACTTTCTCTCGATTGGGTTCTCCAGAACCTTTACTAATTCCTGCAGCTTTCTTAATCAAGACAGCAGCAGGTGGAGTCTTGGTTACAAATGTAAAGGAACGATCCTGATATACTGTGATCACTACAGGAATAATCGTCCCTCTGTTTTCCTTCGTCCGCTCATTAAATGTTTTACAGAAATCCATAATATTCACACCGTGTTGACCTAAAGCAGGACCTACAGGTGGTGCAGGATTTGCTTGACCTGCACGTATTTGAAGTTTAAGTGTTGTTCTAATCTTTTTTGCCATCGTTATTCTTACTTTTCTTTTTCTACCTGGAGATAATCTAGCTCAACAGGAGTTGGACGCCCAAAAATTGAGACGGTCACCTTAACTTTCTGTTTTTCTTCATTCACATTATGAACAAATCCAGTAAAATCGATAAAAGGTCCATCAATTACTTTTATAGCATCACCTGTTTTAAACTTAGTCCCAATTACCTCACGACCATCCAAACTTTCCACCTCGCCGAGTATACGTTTTACCTCCTCATCTCTCAACGGGTGAGGATTGTCTTTGGAACCAATAAAATTGATAACACCAGCGATATTTTCAATATAATATTTTGTCTCATTTGTAAGTGTCATATTTATCAGTAAATAACCCGGGTAAAATAATTTTTCTTTCACTCTTTTTTTACCATCTCTCATCTCAATAACATTCTCAGAAGGAACAAGTATATCCCCAATAAAATCCGTTAGATTATTATGTTCGGCCTCGCGAAGTACTGCTTCCCTAATCTTTTTTTCCCTACCAGAAATAACTCTAACTGAATACCAATCCATATTATAAAATCACATTTACAATTCTTGAAAGAATCTGATCAATAAAGAATAGAAATATACATAACATAAGAGAAAGAGAAAGTACCACAATAGTAGATCCTCTAAGTTCATCCCAGTTAGGCCAGGATACTTTCTTCAACTCAAACTGTACACTACTTAAAAACTGACTTATTTTTTTAAATATCTTAAACATCTATCTCAAAATGATCTGCAGGTGAGGCAGGACTTGAACCCGCAACCACCGGTTTTGGAGACCGGGGCTCTACCAATTGAGCTACTCACCTAATTCCTCCAAAAGAAAGCGGGGATACCAAGTTTCTACTAATTGAATTACTCATCTGAATACCACCAAAATCTCTATTTTACCGAGTTTCCTTAAAAATCACATGCTTTTTGGCAACAGGATCGTACTTTTTATACTCCACACGTTCAGGATGATTTTGCTTATTTTTTGTGGTAGTATATCGATATCCTGTACCAGCAGTACTTTGCAATGTTATCGTTGTTCTTTTACTCCTTCCAGCCAATTTGATTCTCCTTACTCAAGAATATCCGTCACGACTCCAGCTCCAACGGTGTGACCACCCTCACGAATCGCAAACCTCAACTCCTTCTCCATCGCTATCGGTGTTATCAACTCCACTTTAACGTTTACATTATCTCCTGGCATCACCATCTCTACTCCCTCAGGCAAACTCACCACGCCCGTCACATCTGTCGTTCGAAAATAAAACTGAGGCCGATATCCCTCAAAAAAGGGCGTGTGACGACCTCCCTCCTCCTTCTTCAATACATATACCTTCGCCTCAAACTTCGTGTGGGGCGTGATACTTCCTACCGCCGATATAACCTGACCTCGCTTTAAATCATCCTTATCCACTCCCCTCAACAATAAACCAGCATTATCTCCAGCCTGACCCTCATCCAATATCTTACGAAACATCTCTACTCCCGTCACTACCGTCTTACTCGTCTCTCCTAATCCCACTATCTCTACCGAATCACCTACCTTTATTATCCCACGCTCTATCCTTCCTGTACCTACCGTACCTCGTCCCGTAATACTGAATACATCCTCCACAGGCATCAAAAATGGCCTGTCTATATCTCGCTCCGGCTCCGGTATGTAACTGTCTATCGCATCCAATAACTCCACTATACACCGAGTCAACTCCTCATCCTCTGGATTGCTCAACGCCTCCAACGCACTACCCTGTATTATCGGTATCTCATCACCAGGAAAATTGTACTCATCCAATAACTCACGCAACTCCAACTCCACTAACTCCAGTAACTCCGGATCATCTACCTGATCCGTCTTGTTCATAAATACCACAATAGCCGGAACATTTACCTGACGTGCTAATAATACATGCTCACGTGTCTGGGGCATTGGACCATCTGCCGCCGATACTACCAATACAGATCCATCCATCTGTGCCGCTCCCGTTATCATATTCTTGATGTAATCTGCATGTCCCGGACAATCTATGTGTGCATAATGACGATTATCCGTCTCATACTCCACATGTGCCGTCTGTATCGTTAATCCTCGCTCCCGCTCCTCAGGAGCACTATCAATACTATCAAACGTCCGAGCCTCTGCTAAACCACGCTTGCTTAAATATAACGTCATCGCTGCCGTCAATGTCGTCTTCCCATGATCTACATGACCTATCGTCCCTATATTTAAGTGAGGCTTCGTCCTCGAAAATTTCTCCTTTGCCATTGTGCTGTTCCTCCTAATTAATATCAGTTAATTGAGCCTACGACCGGACTTGAACCGGTGACCCCGTCCTTACCAAGGACGTGCTCTACCGACTGAGCTACGTAGGCACAAGAATTAATGTGCCTGATATAAAAATATTCGAGCAAGTAACCTGTCTATCTGACAGGGAACTCTCGACCCTCAGCTTGACTGCCCGGTGATTTCCATTGTGAGCGGCGGACGAGGTTCGAACTCGCGACCCTCAGCTTGGAAGGCTGATGCTCTACCAACTGAGCTACCACCGCATTTTCTTGATATGCGGAGAAAACTGACGTTCTATTCCCTATTCCATTCATGAAGTTACACCCATACAGTTGTTATCATAACAGACATGAACCTTAGAAGAATATCTATATTTTTCCATTATTGTGTGGGGAGAGATGGATTTGAACCACCGAAGGCTTTCGCCGCCAGATTTACAGTCTGGTGCATTTGACCGCTCTGCCACCTCCCCAAATTTTCAGATCGATTCAAATTATCCCTCTAGGCCATTGAGCCACCGGAGAGACTCCTCCTCCAAAGGTCACGAAGGACTCCTTTGGAGAGATCCTGCGGATCAAGGAAGTTCCTGTGGAAGAACCCTCAGCCTGCTGATTATCCCGACATGCATCAGAGCCGATAGAGGGACTCGAACCCCCAACCTGCTGATTACAAATCAGCTGCTCTCCCAGTTGAGCTATATCGGCATGTCGGGACTCTATGGTGGCATCACGAAATTCCACCCAGTGACATTCACCTGTTAATAGAGACATACCATCCATTTTCAAATAAATATTTTTTCATCAACATAATGTGTATAAAATTTAATAAAGCAATATAGTCTCTAATTTTAAATAAAATAAATTTAAATAACAAATTATTTTTTACACTAAAGTAAAGACTTAATATAAGAGTAAACCGTCACTGATCCTTGAATGGGGCGCTTGCTCCCCGAAGCTCTTGCACAGGGGAGCCGTGCCTTCGTTAGTGACCCTTTCGGGATTTATAACGGAGTTTAGGCTTTAGCCTTTTAAAGAAAGTAGGGAAGCATGTTGATAAATCTGTCACTTTTTAAAACCCTTAAGGGTGAAATCCGTGGACTAGCTACCCCTATACCTTATACCGTATACCCTTATACCCATAAACCATTAGTTACCCCTTTTCCCTTAAGACTCCTCCGCCTTTGCCTGTCTACCGAAGCTTTAGCGTAGGTTGGCCTTTGCATATATCATTGGTAGCGCGTACGGGAATCGAACCCGTGTTTCCGGCTTGAGAGGCCGACGTCCTAACCCCTAGACGAACGCGCCATAATTCAATATGTTAAAAAAGCCCATGTTATCCCGACGTGTCGGGACGCTCTAACCCTTGGACAAATGCATTATCTATCAAGTACCCAGTAGAGGATTCGAACCCCTATCTCATGGTCCGTAGCCACGTGTTCTATCCATTGAACTAACTGGGCAAACTTTTGTACATCTTCCTCATAACCTTCCTGATATCAAAATACCGAATTGCTCAATATCCTGATAGATCGGGAAGCTACGGGTGCATCTGCTGGGGAGGAAGGAGTTGAACCCTCACTTACGGAACCAGAATCCGCTGTCCTACCATTAGACGACTCCCCAAATTTCCTTAACTCGTGTAAAAGACATCTATTCATTGTGTCTATGTTAAACATACGTAAAAATTTAACATTTTCATATCTTCGCTACAAAAACTTTCGTCGGAAGTTCC
>JACKQG010000857.1_pt1 | contig 42967 bp, 38 predicted proteins | sample 8237621 | NCBI WGS metagenome assembly JACKQG01 (sample SAMN15677084, study PRJNA649215) | marine metagenome | biome: marine; feature: Black Sea; material: saline water; isolation source: suspended particulate matter (SPM) from the Black Sea western gyre | collected 2013-06-09/2013-06-10 | depth... | reverse complement strand
CGTCTCTGCCGCGCGGCACCTCACCCGGCGCGCCCTCGCCCAGGCTCGGGCTCCCAGGGAAGCGTTGCTTAGTCACAACACGTCCGCGAACCCCGACACCCTGGTGCCCGCTGATCCTGCGGCTGACGCCCTGGCACTGATGCAGTTGCGCAATTACGGTTACCTGTCGGTGGTGGATGGGGGCATATGCGTCGGCATGGTGTCGATCCGCGACTTGTATATGGCAGCCAAGTCGACCCTGGAAGAAAACATTCGGGAAACGGAAGCTTTCGTTTTTGGCGACCGCTACGGCGCCTGATATAACGGTGTCCGCTGTTAGCCTGTTCCGCCTTGGCCGTCATTGGCCTGTGCGGTATGGCTTGCGGCCTTAGGACAACCAACTATCAGGATTTCCACCATGGCGTTGACGAAACCACAGCCCCGCAAACACCTCCATACGCGCGACATTCAATGCAAGGGATACCAACGCGACGACGGCCTGTGGGATATCGAAGGACGAATCGTCGATACCAAAACCTATTCCTTCGAAAATTTCGACCGGGGCGGCGTTGCCAGCGGTGAGCCGATCCATGATATGGAAATCCGCCTGACCGTGGATGACGATTTGGTTGTCCATAAGGCCGAGGCTTCAACCAATTTGTCGCCCTATTCCCTGTGTGGGGATATCACCTCCGTTTTTTCCTCACTGGAAGGCGCCGTCATAGCCCCAGGCTGGCGGCGCGACGTGGTTAAGCGAATGGGCGGCGTTAAGGGGTGCGTTCACCTGACGGATCTGGTTGTCGGGCCGATGGCGGTCACCGCCCATCAAACCGTTCTCACCGCCAGGGAAAAACGCAAGGCAGCCGAACCGGGAAAAGAACCGCCGCAGTTAAATTCCTGCCACGCCTATGCCCGCGACAGCCAAATCGTTAAAAAAATCTGGCCGGATTTTTATAAGGAAACCTGAGTCCCGGGAAAGAGGCGGTGCGGATTTAAGAGTTTCGGGAGGCAAGTTCCGGCAGCAACATGGATGCCACGCCCCGCTGCAAGGCCCCGTATTCCGCCGCCACGGCCCGGTAATAGGAAACGACAAAGGCCCGCACAGCGGACGTCCGGCTGGCGCCATCGCGGCGATTTTCGATCAACGAACACAGCTCATGAATGGTCAGGCCTTCACACTGGCAAATATCGCCAAGCGCTTCCCAACTGGCCTGCTCAAGCCGAAGCGAGGTCCGCCGCCCGTTTATTGTTACGTTTTTACTAATCAATTTTGCCTTCATGATATTCCCTGCGGCCTTATCCTTAGTAATTGTCGCGTGGCCAGCGGAATATTCAAGCCCCCTTTATTTTTTATCCCGGAATTTCCAGTATAGACAAACCATACAAGACAATTGGCAGGAATTTCTTTAATCCTTCAAAAAGCAGTATGTTAGTCAAACCTTTATGGATGGCGAGGCTTGTTATAGAGGGTGATACTCCAACAAAATACAATCGTATGGCAAGTAGGCAGATGGGTATAGTTGGCTATTAACATTAACTCACATTCCGGCCCCAGGGGCTTTACCAAGGGCCGCCTGTATTTTCTTCTGTGCCTGGTGATCGTTTTCTGGGGCGTAAACTGGCCAATCATGAAACTGGGGGTTCAGCAATTATCCCCGTTATGGTTCGCTGCGATCCGCATGTTTCTGGGCTCGCTTTTTCTGTTCGGCATTTTGGCCCATCAGGGGCGGCTGCGCCTTCCGGTCCGGGCGGACTGGACCATTCTCATCACTATCGCGATTTTTCAGATCGCCCTTCCAACGGCGTTAATTCACACCGGCCTGCTTTTCCTCGGTGCCGGGCACTCGGCGATTATGGTGTTTTCCATGCCTCTATGGGTCGCTCCCCTGGCGTTTTTTTTCCTGGGCGAAAAGCTCAGCCTGGTCAATCTGGCTGGTTTGGGCCTTGGTCTGGTCGGCATCACCATATTGTTTAATCCGGCAGGCTTTGATTATACCGACCAGAATTTGATGATCGGCAATGGCTTCATGCTGGTGGCGTCCGTCAGTTTTGCCATCGCCATCATCCTCATGCGGCGCAATACCGGCATTGCACCACTCATCCAGCTGGTGCCGTGGCAGTTGTTTATAGGGTCAGTTCTGCTTGTCATCGCCGCCCTGGTTTTCGAAGGCGCCCCGGACATCCCGTGGACTCCAACCATGTTGGCGATTATGGCCTATAACGGCCCTGTCGCTTCGGGATTCTGTTTCTGGGCCTACCTGACAGTTTCCAGCGAGCTGCCGGCCATGAACACCGCGATCGGCTCCATGGGTGTGCCCGTTCTCGGTGTTCTTTTTTCAACCCTTTTACTGGGCGAAGTCCTGACCTTTAGTGCGATATCCGCCCTGGTATTAATTCTCACCGGCGTATTGACCGTCAGCCTGAATGATTTGAGGCGGGCGAGAGCCTCTAACCCTTTGAAATAAAAAGGGTCAAGTTTGAAATTTTTGTTCCGCCGCTTGTCAGGTTTCGGGAGATGGCTCATAGTTTTGTGATTATGGGAAGCTCATTAAACCTGCAAACGCTGAACGGTTACCGGGACGAGGAACCGAGTGTTCGCTGCTGCGACTGGCCAGGGTGCCGGGACGAAGGCGTCTACCGGGCCCCGAAATCCCGTGACCAATTGAAGGACTACCACCTGTTTTGCCTGGGTCATGTCCGCCAGTACAACAAGAGCTGGAACTATTACGACGGCATGAGCGACGCCGAAGTCGAGGCCGATGTCCGCCACGACACGGTTTGGGAGCGCCCGAGCTGGCCCTTGGGCAGCAAGTTGTCTGCCGAGGACGCAATCAACCAAATGGGGCCGTTCGGGCCCGACTGGGAGCAGGACGGTAATACGCCCGACCGGCCCGGCGGCAACGCCAAACCGGGCACCCGGGAGGCCTGGGCCGTCGCCGTCTTTAATCTATCGTCCCCGGTTACCGGCGATACCGTCAAGGCGCGCTATAAAGAACTGGTCAAGCTTCACCATCCCGACACCAACGGCGGCGACAAGGCGGCGGAAGAGAAAATCAAGGAAATCAACGAAGCCTACCAGATTATCCTTGCCATGATCGGCCTGTAAGAGGGCCTTTAAGCGGGGTTTCACGCCCCCGTTCCCTTGACGAAACGGCCCCTTTGACGTACGCCCTTGCGTATCGGGAGCGTTATTCCCAAATTACTCATTACCCAACGTTATCTTTTTTATTTTCCGGAACTTTGACCCATGAGCGACACCGCGACCATAGACACGACCAGCCAGTTGGCCCGACAAAAGCCGGACATGATGGTGTCCGTTCGCCAGCTGTTCGGCATCGAAAGCGACATGGAGGTTCCCGCCTTCAGCGAAGCCGAAGAGCACGTTCCGGAGACCGATGACGCCTATCGCTTCGACCATGACACGACGCTCGCCATCCTGGCCGGCTTCGCTCATAACCGCCGGGTCATGGTGCAGGGCTACCACGGCACCGGAAAATCGACCCACATCGAACAGGTGGCGGCGCGGCTGAACTGGCCGTGCGTGCGGGTCAATCTGGACAGCCATATCAGCCGCATCGACCTGATCGGCAAGGACGCCATCGTGCTTCGCGACGGCCAGCAGGTAACGGAATTCCGCGAAGGAATCCTGCCGTGGGCGTTGCAGAACCCGGCCGCTCTTGTCTTCGACGAATACGACGCGGGCCGCCCCGACGTGATGTTCGTGATCCAGCGTGTGCTGGAAGTGGAAGGAAAATTGACGCTTCTGGACCAGAACCGGGTGATGCGCCCGAACCCTTATTTCCGCCTGTTTTCGACAACCAACACGATCGGGCTGGGCGACACCACGGGGCTGTATCACGGCACCCAGCAGATCAACCAGGGCCAGATGGATCGCTGGAACATCGTCGCCACCCTGAACTACCTGCCCCACGACGATGAACTGGAAATCGTTCTGTCCAAGGTGCCGTCCTACAATTCCAAGGAAGGCCGCGAAAGAGCCAGTGCCATGGTCGAAGTCGCCGACCTGACCCGCGCCGGTTTCATGAATGGCGATATTTCCACCGTCATGTCGCCCCGCACGGTGATGACCTGGGCGGAGAACACGGAAATTTTCGGCGATACGGCTTTTGCTTTCCGGCTGACGTTCCTCAACAAGTGCGACGAGGTAGAGAGGCCCGTGGTGGCGGAATACTATCAGCGCTGCATGGGCGAAGAATTGCCGGAATCCGTTATTCAAGAGGTTAACTAGAGCAAGTCCCGAGCGGATGGACTCATCCGCGACGACGGATTTGCGTCTAAAACAAAGACATAGAGCCTTTTGGGTGAACGCGAGTGAAGAGAAAATGCTCTAGGGCCATAAGGACTTAAGACTCGTGCCTCCAAGCGAAGCCACCTCCGACCTTCTGAAACGGGTAACCGCCGCTGCCTGCAAGGCGCTGACGGGGAAACCAGAGATCAGCGTCCAGTTCGGCCACAGCGGTGCGTCTCTGAACGGGGACATGGTCAGCCTGCCCACCCCGCCGCCGCAGGTAAACAAAGAGACCCTGATCAAATTGCGCGGCATTTCGGACGCATTGGCGCTACGCCGGCAATACCACGACGAAACCGTACACAAACGCCACCAGCCCAATGGCGCGGAAGCGCGCGCGATTTATGACGCCGTAGAACAAGTCCGTTGTGAAAGCCTGGGCGCCCGGCGCATGGCCGGCGTTTCCGACAATCTGGACGCGCTGCTGGAAGAACGCTGCCGCGCCAAGGGTTTTGCCGGCGTGTCGGAACGCAAGGAAGCCGACCTGGCGGACGCGCTTGCGATCCTCTCCCGCCAGCAGTTGACCGGCAAGGCCCCGCCAAAATCCGCCGAAGGCATGACCGGCGTGTGGCGGCAATGGCTGGACAAACGCCTGAAAGGCGGTCTCGGAAAATTGGCCGACATCGCCGATGACCAGGACGCCTTCGCCACCCAGTTGGCGAAGCTGATCGATAACCTGGATTTGTTCGACGACCATGCCGAGTCCACGGACCCCGACGACGAGGCACAAGACGACAACGCCGAAGAAGATAGCCAGGATCAGGAAGACAGTGACGATTCCGCGTCCGAAGCCGACGGCGGCATGGCCGGCGAACGCGGCGAGACAGATTCCATGGACGACGGAACCCATTCCGACGGCGGCGACGACTTCATGCCCGGCGATGGAGACGAGGAGCCCGCCGGACCTTCGCAGTGGGACCGGCCGTGGATGATCAACGACCCCGCCGGTTCAAGCGCCTACAAGGCCTATACCACCGCCTATGACGAGATCGTGGAGGCCGACAGCCTGTGCGAAATGGATGAACTGGCGCGCCTTCGCCATCAGCTCGACCAACAGCTATCCCATCTGCAAGGCGTCGTTTCCCGGCTCGCCAACCGTTTGCAGCGCCGCCTGATGGCCTTGCAGACACGGAACTGGGACTTCGACCTGGAGGAAGGCATTCTCGACGCCGGGCGGCTGGCCAGGATTATCGCCAATCCGCTCCATCCGTTGAGTTTCAAACAGGAATCCGAAACCGAATTTCGCGACACCGTTGTCACCCTGCTGATCGACAATTCCGGTTCCATGCGCGGCCGCCCCATTACGGTCGCCGCCATGAGCGCCGATATCCTGGCCCGCACCCTTGAGCGGTGCGGTGTCAAGGTAGAGATCCTCGGCTTTACCACCCGGTCCTGGAAAGGCGGCCAATCACGGGAACAATGGGTCAACGCCGACAAACCGAAAAACCCCGGACGCATCAACGATCTGCGCCACATCGTCTACAAAGCCGCCGATACGCCCTGGCGCCGCGCGCGCAAGAATTTAGGCTTAATGCTGCGCGAAGGATTGTTGAAGGAAAACATCGACGGTGAGGCTCTGTTGTGGGCCCACCAGCGCCTGCTCGCCCGGCCCGAACAACGCCGCATCCTGATGGTGATCTCCGACGGCGCCCCGGTCGACGACGCCACGCTCAGCGCCAATCCCGGGAACTACCTGGAGCGCCATTTACGCGAGGTCATTCACTGGATCGAAACCCGATCCGACGTGGAACTGACCGCTATCGGCATCGGCCACGACGTCACCCGCTATTACCGTCGCGCGGTGACGCTGATTGACGCCGAAGAGCTGGGCGGCACCATGATGCGCAACCTGACCGAACTATTCGACGAAGACGACGCCAGGACGAAAAGGCGGGTCGCCTGAATTTGTCCGGGATAAAGACTATTCCTTGAGGATTTCCGTTTCGCCCCCATATACTTCCCATCAAATCAAACAAACAGGACCAGGGAGAAAAGCATGACCATCAAGATCGGCGACACTATTCCGAACGCAACCCTTCATGTTATGGGAGAGGATGGCGGCCCTCAGGCGATCAGCACCGACGATTTATTTAAGGGCAAGCTCGTCGCCCTGTTCGGCCTGCCTGGCGCCTTTACGCCGACCTGTTCGGCCAGCCACCTGCCCGGCTACGTGCAGCACGCCGATGCCCTCAGGGAAAAGGGCATCGATGATATTATCTGCGTATCGGTCAATGACGCCTTCGTCATGACGGCCTGGGGGATTGATCAAAACGTCGGCGACAAGGTCCGCATGGTGGCGGATGGCAGCGCCGCGTTCGCCCTCGCCACGGGCCTGGAATTGGACCTCACAGAGCGCGGCCTCGGCATGCGATGCATGCGTTTTTCCATGATCGTCGATAACGGTGTGGTCAAGGATATCGAAACCGAAGACCCGCCAAGCGCGGAACTGACCGGGGCTGAAAAAATGCTGGAAAAAATAGCGGACGCCTAGCCAAAACCGGGGAACGGAGGGGAAATAGGAGGCCGGCTTATGCAAAATTTGTTTTTCCATACCGCCGCCTTTTTAATTCTCTTGTTGGCTTTTCCGGCCAATGCCGAAGACGGCTTCCGTTTCACGCTGCAGAAAGCCTCCGAAAAAAAATTTTCCCGCCCCCATGATTTGGTTCTGTCTCCTGACGGCAGGTTCCTTGTCGTTGCCGACAATGGCAATGATGTAGTTCGGGTTCTCGACCCGGAAAGCCTGAAGGTCGTCGGCGAAATCGGCCGGGAAGACCTCGCCGCCCCGCATGACGTGGCATTCGACACCGAAGGACGTTTGCTGGTCGCCGATACGGGCAACGACCGCATCGCCGTCTATGATTTTATCGCCTCCGGCCGGAAAAGCCTGGTCCGCGGAGAACTCCTGTTTTTCTGGGAAACGGACATGGGAAGCCCGGAGGGCGTCGCCGCCGCTCCCGATGGCCGGGTTTATGTCGCCAACGCGGGTCTACACACCATCCTCGCCTTGGAAAACGGACGTGTCGTGGCCAAGGCCGGGACGTATGGTTCTGAAACGGGAGGGCTGAAACGCCCTCACGATATCCATGTGGACGGAAAAAGGCGGGTCATCGTTACCGACCCCGGCAACAACCGGATACAGGTTTTGGACCGAAATCTGCGGTTTCTGAAATCCTGGCAAGGTCCGCCTTACAATTTCAACGAGCCGAAATACGTAACCCACGACCGGGACGGGCGGGTTTACATCGCCGATGAGTACAACAACCGGATAGTCGTTCTGGATACTTCGGACCGACCGGTTGCCGAGTTCGGAGGCAAGAACGGAGCCCTCAAGGGGTTGCTAAACCAGCCGGAAGGCATAGTGGTTAAAGACAGGCGCCTCTGGGTGGCCGACACCTACAATGATCGGATTTTGTATTTGAAAAGGGATTAGGGCCTTTGCCTTTACAAGGCTAGCCGAGGTGTCAGGCCGACTTCACCTGTTCCGGCGGAACCGTCCGTTCCTTCGGGAAGGTCAGGATGACCGAGGTGCCCTCGCCAAGGGTGCTTTCGATCTTCAGGATGCCGCCGTGAAGTTCCGTAAACGACTTCGCCAAGTGTAAGCCTAAACCCGAACCTTCATGATTCCGGGTCATCACGTCATGCACCTGGCCGAAAGGTTCCAGAACCTTCGGGATGTCGGTTTTGGAAATTCCGACGCCGGTGTCTGTGACTTCAATCACGATTTCCTTCATTTTGGTCAAATGGGCGGAAACGGCGACCTCTCCGGTAGGCGGGGTAAACTTAACGGCATTGCCCAGCAGATTGATCAAAATCTGTTTTAACCGCAGTTCATCGGCCCGCAACAAAGGCAGACTTGAGGGAACAAGGGTGCTGAGGCAGGTCCGCTTCCCGTCGGAACGGCCATCAATCATTTTGAGACAGGTCTTGACCGTCTCGGCGACGTCGACATCACTTTCATGGATGCCCAATTCGCCGACTTCCAGCTTCGACAGGTCCAGGACTTCGCCGATCAGGCTGAGCAGATGAGTACCGGAATAATGTATGTCCTGGGCATATTCCCGGTATTTCGGAATTTCATGCGAGCCCAGTGTTTCCCGCATCAGGACTTCGGAAAATCCAAGAATGGAATTGAGCGGGGTGCGCAATTCATGACTCATATTTGCTAAAAATTCCGTCTTGGCCCTGTTCGCAAATTCGGCCTGCTCCTTGGCCGCAATGATTTCGGTTTCCGCCTGCTGGCGTTTGGTGATATCAGATCCGGTTCCCCGGTATCCCTTGAACGCGCCTGTGTCATCAACAACCGGAGCTCCGTTGATGGAAATATGGACGGCATCCCCATCGGGCTTGGTTAATTCATAACAAAAATCATTAAACGGGCGATGCGCTTCCAGGTCGGCAAGATGCCGTTGCCATTTCGGTTCAGACATTTTCTCACCGGTAATTTCCTGGCGGCTTTTTCCTATCAATTTTTCCGTGGGATGGCCGGTAACTTCATAGTTTCGGCCAGAGAAATAGGTAAAGCACAGGTTTTCATCCATTTCCCAGAACCAGTCCGATGCCACCTCGGCGAAGTCCTTGAAGCGCGCCTCGCTGATCCGGAGCGCCAGTTCCGCCTGTTTACGTTCCGAAATATCCTGGATGATGGCGAAAAAGAACGGACGTTTTTCATCGCGCATCAATTGCAGGTGGACCTCGGCATTGTAGGTCGAGCCGTCCTTGCGCTGATGGATGGTCTCAAAGGCCAGGCGGTCCCGGCTTCCGTCCACCAGGGGTTTGATCATTTTCTTAAATTGACCAAGTGTAAATTCCGGCTTGATATCGACGGGGGTCATCCCCTGCATTTCTTCCATCGTATAGCCGAGGTTCTCAAGCGCTCCCGGATTGACCTGGATAAAGGCCAAGGTTTTGATGTCGAACATAAAAATTTCGTTCAGCGATTCCTCGAGAATCCTGGCCTGGCGCGTGTTGATTTCTTCCGCCTGCTTACGTTCTGAAATATCGGTTCCGATGGCGCCGACGCCGGCTAAGCCGTCCAGGTGGAAAATGGGGAATTTGACCGTCAGATAGGTTCGCGGTTCTCCATCCAGCACGAACACTTCCTCGTTCTCAACAGAGTCCCCGGAATCCATAACCGCATTGTCATGGGCCGTGTAGGAATCGGCCTTATCCTTTTGAAACAGGTCATAAGACGTCTTGCCCCGGGCCGCTTCTTCGGAAATGCCAAACAGTTTTTCCGCCTCCTTGTTGATAAGGATGTAACGGCCTTCCGCATCCTTGAGATGAATCTTGGTAGGCGAATTGTTGACCACGGCGCGGAACAGCGCCTCGCTTTTGGCAAGCGCCTCTTCGGCCTGCTTGAGTTCGGTAATGTCGAGGAAGGAAAGCGCGACTCCGCCGGACGGTGTTTTAACTTCCTCGACCCGGCTCCAGGTGCCGTCATCAAATTTTCGAATGATGGTACCCTGCGGATTGAGGTGCCTCTTGACTCGCTCCCGGATGAACGCCTCTTCATTGCCGGCAGCTTGGGGAATCATTCCATTTTCAACATTGTGACGAACAATGTCTTCAAAGGTTCCGCCTTTTTCCTGAACCTCCCTGACGCCTGGCCTTATCCGGGCATATTCATCGTTATAGACAATCAGACGGTCATCCGCGTCATAAAGGGCAAAGGCCTGCTGAAAACTCTGGATGGCTTCATTCAGGCGGCCTTCGCTCTGTTTCAAGGCTTCTTGCACACGCATTTGCTCGCTTAAGTTTCTCAACACCCCGCAAACAGCAACCGGCTTCCCGTTCGGGTCCAGGAATGGAAAAAGACTCAACCGCTCAGAGATCGTGGAACCATCGAGCAAAGTCACCTCGATTTCCGTTTCGATTTGTTTGGCGGTTTTCAAAACCTCACGGTGCAGGGCCAGGATTTCATTGGCCGTTTTTCGCTTGAAAACAGCCTGGGGTGTTTTTCCGATGATCTTCTCGCGTTGCACACCGTACCAATCCTCATACGCCCTATTGACGAATTGGAACCGGCCTTCCGGGTCACGCAGGAATATGGCCTCCGGTAAATAATCAAAGAACGTCTGGAGAGATTTTTCAAAAACAGGCGAAGTCCCCGCCAAGGCCTGTTTTTTCCCACCGGGCTTTTTCCCATCGGGGCCTTTTGACCGGGCAAGTTCACGCTCAAGGCTTTCCAGTTCGTCAACGAGCTGGGCCTTGGTCTTGCGCAAATGCTTTTGACGGCGATTACCCGCGCCTGTCATTCGGAATCCCCCGGAATTTTGCTTTTCTTTAAAGGCGTATTTATTGATTGTTTCCAGAATACAGCGAAAAATACGGTTTCCTTAAGCGAAAAATTGCCGATTCCCTAAAGGCATCCCAACGCCGGTAATAAAAAAGGCCCGCAGAGCGGGCCTTAGATATATGGAAGTTATTGAAGAATTTCTTCAGGCGGCGGTTTGCGCCTGAGTTTTTTTGATTTTTTTCTTCAAACGCAGGATATCGGGTTCCAAATCGGCGTCCCGGGTATCCAGTAAAAAGGCATCCAGTCCGCCTTTCTGTTCCACCGTGCGAATGGCGTGAGAAGACACCTTGAGACGCACCGACTGCCCCAAAGTCTCACTGAACAGGGAGGTTTTCTGCAGATTCGGCAAAAACCTGCGGCGGGTCTTGTTGTGGGCGTGGCTGACGTTATTTCCCGTCTGCACACCGCGGCCCGTTAGCTGACAACGTCTGGACATCCGATCCATCCTTGAAGGCGTTAAAAAAAGCAGGGCCGAACAAGCGGCCCGGAAAGGCGGTTTATTAGGCTACGCTCCGCCAACAGTCAAGGATAACATGACGCCTTCTCCTGGGCCTGGAGACCTTGTTCCTTCGCGCGCCCTCCCCTAGACTTTGCTTTCCTGCTTTCGATGACACGTACTGGTTCACGCTCATGCCCTTGGATAACGACACCGGCGTCCGCCACGACTGGACAAAGGAAGACGCTCTTTCCCTTTTCCGGATGCCGTTCAACGACCTGATCTACCGTGCCCAGAACGCCCACCGCCGGTATTTCGACGCAAATCAGGTTCAAATGTCGCAGCTTCTGTCGGTAAAGACCGGCGGCTGCCCCGAAGATTGTGGCTATTGCCCGCAGTCCTCCAGCCACGACACCGGCCTTAAGGCTGAAAAACTGATGGCGGTAGACGATGTCCTGGCGGCGGCCCGCCAGGCCAAGGACGGCGGCGCGACCCGCTATTGTATGGGGGCGGCGTGGCGCAACCCGAAGGACTCCGACCTTGAAGCCGTCTGCGCCATGATCGAAGGCGTCCGTGCGCTGGGTCTGGAAAGCTGTGCGACGCTGGGCATGTTGACCGCCCCCCAGGCGGAACGGCTGAAACGGTCCGGACTGGACTATTACAACCACAACCTGGACACGTCCGAGGAATTTTACGGCCAGATCATCACCACGCGGACCTATCAGGACCGCCTGGACACCCTGGACAACATCCGCCAGACCGGGATCAAGGTGTGCTGTGGCGGCATTGTCGGCTTAGGTGAAACCCAGGACGACCGGGCCGCCATGCTGGTCAACCTGGCGAGCCTGGACCCGCACCCGGAAAGCGTCCCCGTCAACATGCTGGTTCAGGTCGAAGGCACGCCTTTGGACGGCGTCGAAGACCTGGATTCTTTGGAATTCGTACGCACCATCGCCGCGGCCAAGATTATGATGCCGGCCTCCGTCATCCGCCTGTCCGCAGGGCGTGAGCAGATGAGCGACGAAACCCAGGCGCTCTGCTTCCTGGCCGGCGCGGGGTCTATTTTCGTCGGCGACAAACTGTTGACCACGGATAACCCGGAAAAGAACAAGGACGTTTCCCTGTTCGAGCGCCTTGGCATTCGGCAGGCCCCGGCGGAAGGCTCTGCCGGCGCCGCGTGATGTCCGCCCGGACCCGCCCCCTACCCGTCTCCCCCTCTGCGGCCTGGTTGCAGGAAGGCTATGAGCACATCTGGATGCCCTATACCCAGATGCAGACGGCGCCTCTGCCGCAAGCCGCCGTTGCGACCGAAGGCTCCCGCATCACCCTGGACGATGGACGCCAACTGATCGACGGGGTGTCATCGTGGTGGTCGGCGTGCCACGGATACAATCACCCGCACATTGTCGATGCCATAACCCGGCAAGCCCAGCGGCTGCCTCACGTCATGCTGGCAGGGCTGGCGAACGAGCCGGCCTTTACCCTGGCGGTGCGCCTGGCGGAGATGACGCCCGGCGACCTGAACCGGGTTTTCTTTTCCGAATCCGGTTCCGTTGCGGTGGAAATTGCCATGAAAATGGCGGCCCAATACTGGCTGAACCAAGGCGAAAATGGACGCGGGACATTTATTTGCTTTGACGGCGCCTATCACGGGGACACCATCGCCGCCATGTCGGTGGGCGACCCGGAAGACGGCATTCACGGCCGTTTCCACGGGCTAACGCCGGCCCAGCACCGGATTCCCCTGCCCCGCACCGAAGAGACGCGCGACGCCTTCGAGAGCTTCGTTGCGGAGCACGCCGATACCATCGCCGCCGTAATTTTGGAACCCCTGGTGCAGGGGGCGGGCGGCATGATTTTCCATGATGCGGAAACCCTGCGCACCGTCAGGGACGTCTGCGACCGCCATGGTCTGTTGCTGATCGCAGACGAGATCATGACCGGGCTGGGGCGGCTGGGCACCATGTTCGCCTGCGAACAGGCGGGCATCGTACCGGATATCATGACGCTGTCGAAGTCGCTCACCGGTGGCACCCTGCCCTTGGCGGCGACCATCGCCAATGATCGGGTGTACGAGGCATTTCTGGATGATGACCTCGACAAGGCCTTGATGCACGGGCCCACCTTTACCGGCAACGCGCTCGCCTGCGCCGCCGCCAACGCGTCGCTGGACCTGTTCGAGAGGGAGCCGCGTCTTGAGCAAGTCCGCGGCATCGAAGCGCACATGGTTTCGGCCCTGGAACCCTGCCGGGGCAAAGAAGGAATATGGGGCAACGTCCTGGATGTGCGCGTCAGGGGCGCTATCGGCGTGGTCGAAATAGAATCTATCGGCGACATGAACGGGCTTCGGGCGCGGTTCCTCAAGGAAGGCTGCTGGATTCGCCCGTTCGGAAACATCGTTTACCTGATGCCAGCGTTCACCATCGGCACGGATGACCTGACTGCGCTCACGGACGCGGTGGTCCGGGTCATCGGGGAGGCGTGACATTTCCAACTCTCTGGACGCATACGCTTCACAGAAACTCACTGCCCTGAAACAGCGGTCCCTGCTGCGATGGTTAAGCGAGACCGAACGGGTCGGCCCTATCGAAGTGGTGCGGGACGGTCGTCGGCTGGTTTCCTTTTCGTGCAACGATTACCTGAACCTGTCCCAGCATCCGGATATCAAGGCAGCCGCCATCCGGGCGACGGAGCAATACGGCGCAGGCTCCGGAGCGTCGCGGCTGGTCACAGGAAACCATCCGCTCTATGGCGAACTGGAAAGCAAGCTGGCGGACCTGAAGGGCACCGAAGATGCCTGCGTGTTCGGCTCCGGCTACCTGGCCAATACCGGCATTATCCCGGCACTGACCGGAAAAGAGGACATGGTCGCCGTGGATGAATTGTCCCATGCCTGCATTTTTGCCGGCGCCAGCTTGACCAACGGCGCGGTGCATGTGTTCCGCCACAACGACACGGACCATTTGCGCAAAATTCTTGAAGAGCACCGGACCAGCTATCCCCGCGCCCTGATCGTCACCGACGGAGTCTTTTCCATGGACGGCGACCTTGCTCCGATGGAGGAACTTGGGCAAATCGCCGAGGAATTCGATTCCTGGCTGATGACCGACGACGCGCACGGCATCGGCGTCGTCGGCGGTGGACGAGGCTCCGGATTTACCGGGTCCGGCGCAAAAGCCAACGTTCCCCTGCAGATGGGCACGCTGTCGAAGGCCATCGGCGGCTACGGCGGGTACCTCTGCGCCAGCAAACCGGTGATTGATCTGATCCGCACCCGCAGCCGGACACTGATTTATTCCACCGGCCTGCCGCCCGGCGTCGTCGCCGCGGCCAGCGCCGCCATCGACCTGATCCGCAGCGATCCCGGCTACGCAGCCCTGCCGCTGGCCAAGGCCAGGGTATTTACGGAAGCCCTCGGCTTGGCGGAGGCGCAAAGCCCCATCGTCCCGGTCGTGCTGGGCGGGACGAAAGAAACCCTGGAAGCCTCCAGTCTGTTGCAAGACGAAGGCTTTCTCGTCGTCGCCATCCGCCCGCCCACCGTGCCGGACGGCACGGCGCGCCTGCGCTTTACCTTCACCGCGGCCCATGAGGATGCGGATATCGCGCGGTTGGCCGATATCGTCAAAACCCGAATATTGGAGAAACCGTGAAAACCCTGTTCGTCACCGCCACCGGCACCGGCGTCGGAAAGACCTACGTCACCGCCGGACTGGCATCGGCTTTATCGCAACAGGGACGGTCTGTCCGGATACTTAAGCCCATCATCAGCGGCTTCGACGAAAGCAAACCGGACGACAGCGATACCGCCGTCCTTCTGAAAAGCCTTGGGCTTTCCCTCACGGACGAAACCCTCGAGGCCTGCTCGCCGTGGCGTTTTGCCGACCCCCTGTCGCCCGACATGGCGGCCCGGCGTGAAGGCCGTGCAATAGATTTCGACACCCTGGTTGATTTCTGCCGCACCGCAGAGGCGGGGGATGAAGATGTTCTTCTGATCGAAGGCGTCGGTGGCGCCATGGTGCCGCTGGACGACAGCCACACGGTTCTCGACTGGATTCAGGCCCTTGGCGCGCCTGCCTTGGTCGTTGCCGGCTCCTACCTGGGCACCCTCAGCCACACCCTGACCACCGTGGCCACGCTCAGGGAACGGGCCATCGACATCGCCGCCGTCATCGTCGATGAAAGTGAAGAAAGCCCCGTGCCACTGGAAGAAACTTTGGCCACCTTCAAACGATTCCTGGCGGAAGTGGAGACGGCATCCATTTCTCGTGGCGCAGAAGCGCCGGCCGTCCTCGCCGCCCTGAAAACTATCGTCGGAAAATATTGATCCTTATCAAAGACGGTGGATTCGCCTCGTTATAGAATGCCGCGGATTTTGTTGCGCGACGCACGGAGTTCCAAGATGTCCGGTGCAGAACCTTTTGTTGATCCCGGTTTCGTCCCTCTGATCGCCTTGATATTTTTCGCGCTGGCCCTTCTGTATTCGTCGGTCGGTCACGCGGGAGCGTCTGGATATCTGGCCGTTATGGCATTATTCGGAATCCCGGCGGACCTTATGCGGCCGGTGGCGTTGAGCCTGAATATTCTGGTCGCCAGTCTGACGGTTTTCCGCTTCCACAAATCGGGGCATCTATCCTGGAGTGATATCTGGCCCGTGGTCTTGTTTTCCGTTCCCCTGGCCTTTCTCGGCGGTTCCCTGTCGCTGCCACCGGATATATATCGCCCCGTATTGGGAACACTGCTTCTGATATCCGCAGCCTATTTGCTTTGGAGTTCGGCGGGAAATTCGGAAAAATTCTCCCGGGGAAAACCTCGTATTCCGCGCACCGGCGCCTTTGGGCTGGGCGGTGGTATCGGTTTGTTATCCGGGCTGACAGGCATCGGCGGCGGCGTATTGCTGAGCCCATCCTTGCTGGTTCTTGGTTGGACCGGCGTGCGCCGGACATCGGCCATTGCCGCCTGCTTTATCCTTTTTAATTCTACCGCCGGGCTGGCCGGAAACGTCCTCAGCGTTCAAAACCTGCCTATCGTTCTTCCTCTGTGGGCCGGCGCCGCCCTGGCCGGGGGCTTTATCGGTTCCAGGATGGGGGCGAATTTACTGGCAACAAAAACCCTGGTCAGGCTTTTGTCATTGGTCCTGATCGCCGCTGGAATAAAATTCCTGCTGACATAATTCAGCCCCCTCCCATGCATCTTGGGAATATCAGGAGCGTTTTTTTCACATAGCTAAACCTGGTTGAATTGACGCCGGTCAATGTTCCAACCGGTCAAGCGTTGTCTAATCCCCGTTGTTAGTTTCATGCCCCAATTCGTTGATGGTTCGATTCACCCGAGCCAGCGTCCTTGACAGAGGAGGCCATCGTGAATGATGTAAAAACGAGCACCCCCGTTGCTCGCAGAGATATTCTCAAAACCATAGGACTTACGGCGACGGTGGGGGCTGGCGCGGCCATTTTATCCAAACCGGCCAGCGCAGCGGTAACAACCGCCAAACCCCAATTCGGAATGCTTATCGATTTGCGCCGATGCATCGGGTGTCATGCCTGTAGCGTGTCATGCAAAGCCGAATTCGATGTCCCCCTGGGCGCGACGCGTTCCTGGGTGGAGTACATTGAAAAAGGCGATTATCCCAATGTCAGCCGAAGTTTTTTGCCACGGTTGTGCAACCACTGCAGCGAACCCAGCTGTGTCGATGTCTGCCCCACCGACGCGACCTGGAAGCGCAAGGCTGACGGGGTCGTGGTCGTTGATCCCGATATTTGCATCGGCTGCAAATACTGTCTGCAGGCGTGCCCTTATGATGCACGATTTATCAACCCCGTGACCGGGGCCGCGGATAAGTGCGACTTCTGCCTGCACCGGACCATAAAAGGATTGGAGCCGTCCTGCGTCAATGCCTGCATGGGAGGCGCGAGAATCTTCGGTGACATTAACGATCCGAGCAGCGAAATTTCGAAACGGATCGCCCACGAACCTGTGTCCGTCCTTCGTCAGGAACAGGGAACGGAACCGAATGTCTATTACATCGCGGCCGATCATTCTGACGAAAATATTGCCAAATCCCGGGGGCGGTATGTCCGGGTCGACACCCATCGCCGCCAGCAGGAAAGGAGGTAGTCATGGCCGAAGAAATTCTTTGGGGATTACCCGTTATCGGATACCTGTTTCTAGCCGGTGTCGGAGCCGGCGCGTTGACCGTTAGCGCTTCCGTTCTTCTTCGCGGCGGCGGTGGCGGATTTGCCGGACAGCATTTCGAAATTGCCCGCTATGGCGCGTTCCTGGCGCCTTTGCCCCTGGTGGTCGGATGTCTGCTTCTGATTTTGGAGTTGGGTTCTTTCGAAGCCGGACACTGGTTCAAATGGATCAACCTGTACAAAACCATCAATCTGTCGCCGATGTCCATCGGCACCTGGTTGCTGACAGGGTTTATCGGCATCAGCATACTTTACGCCTACACCTTCCTGCCCAAGACCCCGGGACTGGGAAAAAACAAAGACCAACTGAGAAGGTTGCTGGCATGGGTCAGCGTTCCCTTAGGAATTTCCACAGCCGTCTACACGGGCGTTCTTTTGGGCGCCATGCCGGCCCGGCCGTTCTGGAATTCCCCCGTTCTGGCGATGCTGTTCCTGGTGTCCGCCTTGTCTACGGGTGTCGCCGTGATCCTGTTGTTCAGGGCTATTTTTCCCCCTCGGAAGGCTGAGGAGCCTCATAAGCCGATGGTGGCGGAATATTTCCAGAAACGTGACCAGAGCGCCTATCTGCTGACCGCGTCGGATTTAATGCTGGTCGGGTTTGAGATGTTGGTGATCTTCCTGTTCATCATGTACGCACACCTGAGCGTCGGCGCCGTCAAGGGATCGATTTCGGTGATTCTTTTCGGCGGAGAAATGTCTGTGTTGTTCTGGTTCGGCGTCGTCATTGTTGGCTTGTTGGCGCCAGCCTTGATCGAACTCTATTACGTCATACCGAAGCTCCTCAATCATCAGCCCTTCGATGCTCCCTTAATCATTGAAATCGTCGTTCCCATCGCGGTGCTGATAGGCGGATTCATGCTTCGCTACGTTGTTGTGATGGCTGGTCAGATCACCGGTCCCATAGGAATTTGAGGAGGACACCATGGTATCACGCCGTCATTTCCTGAAATTGGGCGCCGTAGCGGCAACTGCCACGGCAACCTTCACCGGGACCGGCGCCTTGACGAATGCGAAAGAACCCCGCATCCGTGGTGGCCGGGACTATTCACCATTAACCGGCAAAGCCCGCCAGGCTATTTCAAGCGCCTGCTGGCAATGTGTCAGCCGCTGCCCCATCATCGGATATGTGGAAGACGGGCGTCTGGTCAAAGTCGAAGGCCAGCCCAACTCCATCCGCACCGATGGCAAGATCTGCGCCAAGGCGCAAGCCGGACCCAATCAGGTCTATGATCCCGACCGCATTCTGTATCCCATGAAACGCGCCGGAAAACGTGGCGAAGGGAAATGGAAACGGATTTCCTGGGACGAGGCCCTGACGGAGGTCGCTGGCCGTCTCAAGAAACTTCGCGATGAAGGGCACCCTGAGAAATTCATGTTCCACTACGGACGCATGAAGGCTAGTTCATCGAAGCTGATCAAAAGCCTGTTCCTGGCCAATTACGGAACCGGTACCATCGGCAATCACACGTCGATTTGCGAAGGCGGCAAGTGGACGGCCCAGGAACTGACCTGGGGCAAGCACTACGACAACTGGGACTTCGACAACACCCGCTATGTGCTTAACCTTGGCTCCAACCTTATGGAGGCCCACACCAATCACACGTCCGAAGCGCAACGCCTGATCAAGGCCATCGCCGACAGGCGGATCAAGATGGTGACGTTCGATGTCCGTCTGTCCAACACGGCGGCCACATCAACCGAATGGGTGCCGGTGAAACCGGGAACCGATATCGCCGTGCTTCTGGCCATGAGCAACGTGGTCATGAACGAAGACCTCTATCGCGGCGAAGGCGAAGCGTTCCTTAAATTCGTCAAGGCGACGCCGGATGGGAACGCCACCACCGAAGAAAAGGTGGCCGCCCTGAAAGCGCATTTGGCAGGCTACACGCCGGAATGGGCCGAAGGAATCAGCGGTGTGCCGGCTGAAAAAATCCGGACCATTGCCCGTGAATTTGCGACGACCAAACCTGCGGTTCTGGTCACCTATCGCGGACTCGTGGCCCATTACTACGGTCCCGAAGGCGAACGGGCGGCACAGATGCTGGCCGCGATCACCGGCAATATCGACAATCCCGGCGTACGCTGCCAGGCCGTCGGCGCCAAGTGGAAATACCCGAAAGGACCGAAGGATAAACCTAAGGCCAAGAAACTAAAGATCGTCGATGGATTCAAGGGACAGGCCAAATTGCCGACCCATCACATCAACCATCAGGTCTTCAACATGATCAAGGACGGCAGCCACGGACGACCCGAGGTTTATATGTGGTATTGCTATGCGCCGGTTTATTCCAACGGCGACTGCAAGGCCAACGCCGAGGTGTTGAAGGATGAAAGCCTGATTCCCTTCACCGTAGCGGTCAATCCGTTCTATGACGAATCAACGGCGCTGGCCGATATCATCCTGCCAGACACCACCTATCTGGAACGGTGGGATTGGGAAGACATGGTATCCCCTAACCAGATTCCCGAACACTATATCCGCCAGCCCCTGATCAAACCTTTGGGCGAAGTCCGGAACTTCGGCGACGTTGTCTGTGAACTGGCCGACCGGATGGGCTTCCCGCTGGGCGTTTCCTCGATGGAAGAATTCGTCGAGAAGTCCTGCGAGAAAACACCAGGCGTTAAGGACGTCGGCGGTTTCGAATATATGAAGGAAAACGGCGTCTGGCATGACCCCAAGGCCAAGCCAAAATATTACGGCTACCGGAAAGAGGTCAAAGCGGAGGATCTGGCCAAGGACGGCGTGACCCTGGACGAAGCCACCGGAGTCTTTTGGAACTGGAAGAAAGCCAAGGTCAAGAGCCTGGAAGACGCCAAGGCCAAGGGCTATGCCCACACCAAGAAATCCTACAAGGGTTACGTCGGACAGAAAATCGGTGATACGGTCTACAAGGGGTTCAAGCCCGATAAGGTCAACAAGTCCGGGTATCTCGAGGTGTATTCCGACATCATGAAGGAAAATGGATTCGATCCGTTGCCAACCTACAAGGCAATCCCCGAACATGCCGTCATGAAGCCGGATGAATTGATCCTGACCACCTTCAAGGTCAACGTCCAGACCCACTCGCGCACCCAGAACTGCAAGTGGCTGACAGAGATCTACCACGACAATCCGGCCTGGATTAATCCGGCAACGGCAAAGGCCCGCGGGATTAACGATGGCGATGACATCCAGGTCGCCTCTAAGATCGGAAACATCAAGACGACGGCGCGTGTGACGCCGGCGGTGGCGCCGGGCGTGATTGCCATTTCCATGCACTGCGGGCATTGGGAATACGGCCGGTTTGCTTCCGGCAAGAAGGCGCCAATGGCCAAACAGGATACGAATGACCATATGTGGTGGAAGAGCCACGGCGAACATCCCAACTGGATCATCCCCAATGACCCGGACCCCATCAGCGGACAGCAACGCTGGATGGATACGGTGGTGACGGTCCGCAAGTCGGTCGGAGCTTGAATGGAAACCTCTCGGAAAACCGACCTGATCGAAATCGAAGACCCGGCCGCTGGAGCCATGGAGCGAAGTCAGCTTTACGGTTTTCTGGCGGCCGTTTTCCGTTCCGAACCGACGCTGGATTTGCTGCGTGAAATCAGAAAGCCGGATTTCAAAGCCGCCTTGAAAGCCGCCGGGGTGGATATGGAAAGTATTTTCGGAGGAAAACCCGATGGTGAGTTGATAAGCGAACTGGCCGTGGAATACGCGCGGCTGTTTATCGGGCCTGGCCATCACATCGCCCCCTATGCCACCCTTTATTTCGGTGACATGGGGGCGTCCCTTTGGGGGCCTGTTACGTCCTGGGTCAAAGGGTTTATCGAAGAAGCCGGGTTCGACTACAAACCCGACTTCCACGACCTGCCCGATCATGTTTCCGTGGAACTGGAATTCATGCAGGAAATCACATCCCGTCTGGCGCAGGCCCGTGAGAACGGGAACGACGACGGGGTTTTGGAGCTTCACCGCATCGAAAACGAATTTCTTATAACCCATCTGGGCAAGTGGCTGCCCGAATTCTGCGACAAGATCGAAGCCGAGGCGCAATTGCCGTTCTTTGCGCAAATGGCCCTTTTGACGAAGAATTTCCTGGCCGAAGAAACCACCCATGCGATGACCCTCTCCGCCTGAAACCCCATACCCGGAACCACGGTTGGGCGGCTGCCTGCTATTTCCCCAAACAATGCCCAATATTTAGCCCTATAAAACCTAAGGAACGGGTTGCAAAACCGGCTCCGGTATGGCTTTTTGGATGTCGACGAATGACCTGGGAATTTTATTTCTTCTCGTTGCCTTGTCCCTTGAATAGGTTAGGAACATAGCAGGTCGGCTGTCTTGTTTTCGGGGCTCCCTAAGCGCCCTGGAACCAACATGATAACAAATTTGAGGACCCAACAAGGAGAGGCTTATCCAATGAAAAGACGTGAATTTCTGAAAACCACCGCCGTCGCCGGCGCAGCCGGTGTCGCCGCTTCAACCCTGGCGGCCCCCGCGATTGCCGCGGGCCGCAAGGAAATGATTATCGTTTCGACCTGGGGTCGTGATTTCCCGGGCCTCGGCACCAGCGCCCAACGGCTGGCGGCGCGCATTCCGGAACTGACTGAAGGCCGGATTCAGGTTAAATACTTCGCCTCCGGCGAACGTGTCGGCGCCTTCGACTCCTTCGACGAAGTCGCTTCCGGCAACAGCCAAGCCTACATCGCGGCCGACTACTACTGGAAAGGCAAGCACCCCGGCTGGGCATACTTCACCGCCGTTCCGTTCGGCCTTGTCTTCTCCGAAATGGAAGCCTGGATGAAATTCGGCGGCGGACAGCAGCTGCATGATGAACTGGGCGACGGTTTCGGCGTCAAGGGCTTCCCCTGCGGCAACACCGGCGTGCAGATGGGCGGCTGGTTCAACAAGGAAATGAACTCTGCGTCTGATTTCAAAGGCCTGAAAATGCGTATTCCGGGCCTCGGCGGCGACGTTCTCGCCAAGTTGGGCGCGTCCCCGGTTTCGCTTCCGGGCAGCCAGATTTACGAAAACCTGGTTTCCGGCGCCGTTGACGCCACCGAATGGGTCGGCCCCTGGAACGATTACTTCATGAAGTTCTATGAAGCCGCCAAGTACTACTACTATCCTGGCATGCACGAGCCGGCTTCGCAGTTGACCTTGGGCATGAACAAGAAGTGGTGGTCGAGCCTGTCGAAAACCGACCAGGCCGCTATCGAAGCCGGGTGTAATGAAGAAAATACCCGCCAGATGGCCGAAACCAACTACAACAACGGTACCTACCTCAACCGCTTGGTCAAAGACCACGGCGTCAAGGTACGTGCCTTCAACGACGATATCTATGACAGCTTCGGCAAAGCCGCTACGGAAGTCTTCGCGGAAGTGCAGGCGCACAGCCCGCTGGCGGCGAAGATTCACAAAAGCTTTGCGGCGACGCGTGCGGATGTCGGCCGGTGGATGCTGCTCTCGGATGCGGGCTACATCAACCAGCGCAACCGCGTGCTTGGCATCAAAGCCTAATCGTAACCGAACGATAAGCAATGATGGGACGGGGCTCTTTGCCTCGTCCCATCAGTCTTATTATTCTGAGGGAAGCTTATTAGATGACGGCCGAAGCAAGCCCCTTGACCGGTGATTCCGGCATTTCAGCAGATTTTTCGACTCCTGAATTGAACCACAGAACGACGCTTTTGGTTCGCATGTTCGGCTGGGCCATATTGGCGTCGCTGACCGTTTTCCTGATAAACAACTACCTTACCTTCTGGCACGGCTTGCCCGGCGAGGGAGCCCCCCTTGGTTTCGGCAGCGGGGTCAAAGGAACGTCCATGACCATGGCGTGGATGCAACTGGCGGCTTATCCGGTTGGCGTTGCCCTGGCGGTTTTTTCCGTCCTGCGCACCGAAGACCTATGCCTGCGCGAAGACAGCAAACGCATTTCGAACATTAATACCTTTATAATCCGGGCGGCTTTTTTCGCCGTTCTTTACGTCGGCATAGCCGATGCGATTATTTCCTTCATGCGGGTTGAGGGGTTTTTGCCCGTAGTGTTCGGCAATGAATTGGCCCTGAATTTAGGAAAATCCCTTTTCCGTGGGCCGGTCGTGCATATGCCGTTAATTGGACTCGCGATCATCACCGCCGTGTTTTCGCGCACACTCGGCTTCACCTGGCTGGCTTTGCTGGTCATCGTGGCCGAACTTATGATTGTCATAACCCGCTTCATATTTTCCTACGAACAGGCCTTTATGGGCGACTTGGTGCGCTTCTGGTATGCGGCCCTATTCCTTTTTGCCAGCGCCTATACATTGCTTGAAGAAGGCCATGTCCGGGTCGATGTCTTTTATACGACGTTCAATGCAAGGAAGAAGGGGATGGTCAACGCCGCCGGTTCGCTTTTCCTCGGTGTCTCATTGTGCTGGGTCATCCTGTTCGTCGGCACGAGTACCAAATCGGCGGTCATCAACAGCCCGATTCTGGCTTTCGAAACGACCCAGACCGGTTTCGGCATGTACGTCAAATACTTGATGGCCGGATTCCTGGCCCTTTTCGCCATTTCAATGATGATTCAATTCGTCAGTTACCTGCTGGACGCGGTCGCCGATATCCGCCAAGAGCCCGGCGGCCGCGATCACGACGTTCACGCCATTCAGTGACCTAGAAAGAAGACCCTTTATTCATGGAACTCCTTTTCCTCGCTCTTTTGATCGCACTGATGGCCTATGCTCTGGGCTCGGGGTACCCGGTCGCGTTCGCCCTCCCCGGATCAGCCATCATCTCCATCGGCACGGCCGCCTTTTGTGGCTATGTGTTTGAAGGAAATATCGACGCCTATTTCGCGCAAGGCAGCGCTTGGCAATGGCTGAGCGCCGGTGTCACCAATTTCCGCGGTGTTTATTGGGAGGTTGAACGCGACACGCTGATTGCCATCCCGTTGTTCATTTTCATGGGCATCATGCTGCAGCGCTCGAAGCTGGCGGAAGACCTGCTGGTCACCATGGCGCAACTGTTCGGTCCGATCCCGGGGGGCTTAGGCATCTCGGTCGTGTTTGTGGGCGCCCTTCTGGCCGCGACGACAGGTATCGTCGGGGCCACCGTGGTCGCCATGGGGCTGATTTCCCTGCCCGTGATGATGCGCAACAAGTATTCCGATGCACTGTCCACGGGAACGATCGCGGCCTCGGGAACGCTGGGCCAAATCATCCCGCCGTCGATCGTGCTGATTATTCTCGCCGACCAGTTGGCCAGCGCCGTCGATCAGGCCAGCACCGCGCGCAAAGGTCTCTATAAGTTTGCCACCGGCGAGTTTTCCATGCCGTCGGCTTTTGATGTCGGGTCGACCAGCGCCGGTGAAATGTTCCTGGGCGCTTTCGTACCGGGGCTGACCCTGGTTGTCCTATATATGGCCTACATCATGGTCTTGGCGATCTTCCGGCCCGATGCTGCGCCGTCCGTACGTTATCTCGGGAAATTCGACCAAAAATTCTTTATCAAGGTGGCGGTCACTCTGGTGCCGCCGCTGACCCTGATCTTCCTGGTCCTGGGTTCGATCATCACCGGCGTCGCCACAGTCAACCAGGCTGGCGCCATCGGCGCCGCTGGCGCCCTGATTATGGGCGGCTACAGGCTGCGGGAAGGTCATTCAGGGGCCTATACGCCTGCCATCATGGCTCTTGGCGCCTTGTTTTCCCTTGCCGCCCTCACCACTATTTTTCACATTAACATCAAAAAAGTCGAAACCACCCAGGACGTCATCGTCCTTGTGCTGGCCATCGTGTCGGTCGCCGTTTTTCTTGCGGGGCTTACCTGGAGCGGCTGGCGTACCCTGAAGATCGAAGACACGCTCAAGGGCGTAATGGTTGAGACGGCCAAAACCACGTCTTTGGTGTTTATCATTCTTCTGGGTGCGGCCATGTTGACGGCGGCATTCCGCGCTTTCGGCGGCGAAGATCTGGTCCGCGACTTCCTGACTAGTATGCCGGGTGGATTCTGGGCCCAGTTCTTCATCGTCATGGCTGTGATTTTCGTCCTTGGGTTCTTTCTTGATTTCATTGAGATCGCCGTCGTCGTCGTGCCCATTGTCGCCCCGATCCTGCTGCTCGACCCGGCTGCAAATGTCACCGCCGTGTGGCTGGGCGTGATGATCGGGCTGAACATTCAAACGTCCTTCCTGACGCCGCCCTTCGGGTTCGCGCTGTTTTACCTGCGCGGCGTTGCGCCGTCTTCGGTTAAGACCATTTCCATGTACAAAGGCGTGATACCGTTCATCCTGTTGCAGCTTTTAGCCCTCGTAATCGTCGGCTACGTCCCGCAACTTGTGAACTACCTGCCCAACAGGATGTCGTTACTGTCCCAAACCGCGCCGCCGCCCAGAAATCCCGGGTTGCAATACTGTGTCGAAAAATTCGTATTTTCAGAATTGGACCGTAATGGTGACAAAATCCGCAACGCCATTAACGCCGCTCGCGCACTGGACCTGAGCACCCTGCCAGCCAACATGCGCTCGGACCTGACAGGCGCCTTCGACAAGGCGGAAAAGACCTTCAGTTTGATCAAAGCAATCGATACGGCGGAGAAGGCGCTGGATGAATATTCCGTGGCCTACCGCCCCCTGCATGTCGAGGTTCGGAATATTCAGAAAGCCCAGGCCCGTATCAAGGTTGAACAAAAAGAGCTGCAAACGAACCTGCGCCTCATGTCCAAGGACCCGACCCAGGACGCCAAACGGGACAGAATCAAGAAAAAACTTGAGGACCTTGCTGCGGAAACCAAGCATCTCGCGCAGACCACACCTTCAAAATGGGCCAGCGAACGCAAAGCCTTCGTGAAAGTGAAAAAGGCAGACACCTTGGCGCGCAGGATTTACCGCCGCAATGTCGATGACGCCTATGAAACCCTCAGGGAAACGACCACGATCATCGGCTCGGCCGGAGATCTGATAGCCTTGGAAGGCCGCTTCGCAAAAATCGAAGCCGCCATCGCAGGCAAATCCATCGAGGACGCCCAAGCCATCCTCAAGGAGCTTACCGGTCTCGTCCGCAGGGTTCCCGGCACCAACGCCATTGCCAAGGAACTTTCCGACGCACGGCGTATACTCAGGAAGAAGAACGGTGAAGAAAAGGCCTTGCTGAAATTGGTGAAGGCTCAAGCCGCTTTCGCCGGGGAACTCGAATGGCGCAAAAAGGCCGCACAAGACGTTAAACCGGGGCTGGATCGATATGAAGCCGCCATCCGCATCACTATCGGGCTCCGGCTGCAATCCCGCCTGCCCGAAGAACAGGCGAAGGAAGTTGCCGCCTGCAAATCCAATCCGCACGACCTGACTCTGGATTTTTAGAGCAGCCTGTTCATGTCCCCGACCCTCAGGGCCGCGTTCTGGATGACCGGTACGCTGGCGTCGTTCATCGCCATGGCCCTGGGCGGGCGGGAGCTGTCGCCCGATCTCTCCACCTTCGAAATCCTGTTTTTTCGCAGCCTGATCGGGCTTTTCGTTATCGCAGCCCTGCTCACGCGGAGCGGCTGGTCACAAATCAAAACCGAAATGGGCGGGCTACATGTTGCCCGGAATTTCGCCCATTACATCGGCCAATACGGTTGGTTCTACGGCATTGGCCTGCTACCCCTGGCGCAGGTGTTCGCCCTGGAATTTACCCTGCCGATCTGGACTGCCATTCTGGCCCCGATCCTGCTGAAGGAACACCTGAGCGGAACCCGCATCGCGGTCATCGCCATCGGTTTTGCCGGCGCCCTGATTATCCTGCGCCCGGGCATGGTACCAATCGACTTCGCAACCATGGCCGTGCTGATCGCGGCTTTTGGCTACGCCACATCCCACACCCTGACGAAAAAACTCACGGCAACGGATTCCCCACTCTCTATCCTGTTCTACATGACAGTCGTGCAATTGCCCTTAGGCCTGGTGCCGTCTCTGTTTGACTGGACCACCCCGAACCTGGCCCATGTTCCGTGGCTGACCGTTGTCGGCGTCGCGGCGCTGAGCGCGCACTTCTGCATGGTGCGGGCGTTTCTGCATGCCGACGCCATCGTCGTCGTGCCGATGGATTTCCTGCGTCTGCCGCTGATCGCCGTGATCGGGCTGCTGGTTTACGGCGAGGCCCTGGATATCTGGGTGCTGGTCGGCGCTATGGTCATTTTCGCCGGAAATTTCCTCAATATACTTAAAGATAAACGCCGCCTTTAACCCCTGATCGGACTTTGCCTTCACATGCCCGGATGTGCATACTGCACGCCGTTTCACTACCCCCAACCAACAGGCTTTCAACCATGCGTGATTTTCATTTTCCAGGCCGTTCCACAGCGCACGGCGCCAATGGCATGGCGGCGACCTCCCACCCGGCTGCCAGCCTTGCCGCCATCGACATCCTGCGCGCCGGTGGTAACGCCGTAGACGCCGCCATAGCCGCCGCCGCCGTGCTCGCCGTGGTCGAGCCGCAATCCACCGGCATCGGCGGCGATTGCTTCTGCGTCTATGCACCAAAGGGCGATATGGCCAACGCCGTCGCCGTCAACGGGTCCGGCAAAGCGCCGGGGAAAGCCAGCGTTGAATTCTTTCAGGACCAGGGACTGGAGCATATCGGCCTGACCACGGCGCATGCCGTCAGCGTGCCCGGCGCGATCGATGCCTGGACCAGGGTGCTGGCGGAGCACGGCACGCTTGATCTGAAGACGGTTTTTGCCTCGGCAATTGGCTATGCCGAGGACGGCTACGTGGTCGCACCCCGCATCCACAAGGACTGGGCCGATCATGTCGACAAGCTATTGCTGACCGAAAGCGCCACGGAAAAGATGCTGATCGATGGCCGGGCGCCAAACCCAGGCGAAGTAATGAAGAACCCGTGGCTGGCCGACACCCTTCGCGCCATCGCCGAGAATGGCCGCGACGGCTTTTATGCCGGCCCCGTCGCCGAAGACATCGTGACTTACCTCAATTCCATCGGCGGAGTGCACACCCTGGATGATTTCGCGGCCCAGGATTCGGAATTCCTTAAACCCATTTCGTCCAGCTATCGCGGCTATGAGATCTCCACGGTGCCGCCCAGCAACCCCGGCCTGACGACGCTGATGATCCTGAATATCCTGGAAGGCTTTGATCTGGCATCCTATGGACCCAACAGCGTCGAACGCCTGCACCTGATGGCGGAGGCGACGCGCCTCGCCTATAACGCGCGCGAGGAAGCGGTTGGCGACCCGGCCTTCGTCGAGGTCGATGTGGAACGCCTGATTTCCAAGCAATGGGCCGAGGAAGCGCGTGCGAAGATCAGCCTGGATGCCGCCATGGACATGCCTTACATCTCGCCGCCGGCGCATCCTGATACGGTTTATCTCACCGTCGTCGACAAGGACCGCAACACCATGTCGTTCATCAATTCGGTGTTCTATTCCTTCGGTTCCGGGCTGGTGACGCCCAACACCGGTGTCGTTCTGCAGAACCGGGGCGCCGGCTTCCACCTGAAACCCGGCCACCCCAACTGCATCCAGCCGGGCAAACGCCCACTGCACACCATCACGCCGGGCATGCTGTCGAAGGATGGGCGCGCGGTGATGTCCTACGGCGTCATGGGCGGCCAGTACCAACCGGTCGGCCAGACCCAGGTCGTCACCAACGTCGTCGATTATGCCATGGACGCACAGGAAGCCATCGACCTGCCCCGCTCGTTCTGGTTCGAAGGCGTCTATCAACTGGAAGAAGGCGTGCCCGAGGACACCAAGGCCGGACTGGAAAAGCTCGGCCACACCTGCGGTTCCATCGACCCGCCCCACGGCGGCGGCCAGGCGATCAAAATCGACTGGGACAACGGAACGCTGGAAGGCGGATCCGACCCGCGCAAGGACGGCATCGCGCTCGGGTATTAAAAAGGTATAATTTCACCGGTATTTTAAAAGGAATAAAACGAATGTCCGGCTACGTTCTCTACCTTCTCTTAGCCATCCTAATCGTGGTGTTTTGGCGCGCGCGGGCCGGGCGGACCTATGATCAACTGCTGGGCGCCGCCGACCATCATCACCATCAGGTTATTGCAACGATCAAAGCCCACCCCAAAGGCGGCACCTGGGCCATCCACAAGCGCTGGATGGCCAAAAAGAATTAGAATTCACCTATTCCCGGATTTTTGCGGAAGAACAGCCCCCGAGAACGGCGAGTTACGCAACCCCTTCGCAGGGCTCCTCCCTAGCTCATCGCCGCTTTCAAATTCTCGTCCAGCTTATCGAGAAACGCCTGGGTGTTCATCCAGGTCTGGTCGGGGCCGATGAGCAGCGCCAGGTCCTTGGTCATAAAGCCGGCCTCGACGGTGTCGATGCAGACTTTTTCCAACGTTTCGGCGAAGTTTTCCACGTCGGGCGTATTGTCGAACTTTCCGCGATAGCTCAAACCCTGGGTCCAGGCGAAGATCGACGCCATCGGGTTGGTCGAGGTTTCCTTGCCTTCCTGGTGCTGGCGGTAATGGCGCGTCACGGTGCCGTGCGCGGCTTCTGACTCGATGGTCTTGCCGTCCGGCGTCATCAGCACCGACGTCATCAGGCCCAAGGAACCGAAGCCCTGCGCCACGGTGTCGGACTGCACGTCGCCGTCATAGTTCTTACACGCCCAGATAAACCCGCCTTCCCATTTCATGGCCGCGGCGACCATGTCGTCGATCAGGCGGTGTTCGTAAATGATGCCGGCGGCCGCGAACTTTTCTTTGAATTCGGCGTCGAAGATATCCTGGAAGATATCCTTAAACCGCCCGTCATAGACCTTGAGGATGGTGTTTTTGGTCGAAAGATACACCGGCCAGCCGAGGTCGAGGCCGTAGTTAAAGCACGAGCGGGCGAAACCTTTTATGGATTCATCGAGGTTGTACATACCCATGGCGACGCCGGGCTCGGGGAAATGAAAGACCTCGCGCTCGATCGCCTCGCCGCCGTCATCGGGCTCGAAGCGCATGGTCAGCTTGCCCTTGCCGGGCACCAGAAAATCCGTCGCGCGGTACTGATCGCCATAGGCATGACGGCCGATGACGATAGGCCGGGTCCAGCCGGGCACCAGGCGCGGCACGTTCTTGCAGATGATCGGCTGGCGGAAAATGGTGCCGCCGATGATGTTGCGCAGCGTGCCGTTGGGCGAACGCCACATTTCCTTGAGTCCGAATTCCTCGACCCGGGCCTCGTCGGGGGTGATCGTCGCGCACTTGACGCCGACACCGAATTCCTTGATGGCGTTGGCGGCGTCGATGGTGATCTGGTCGTCGGTTTCGTCGCGCTTCTGCACCGACAGGTCGTAATATTTCAGGTCCACGTCCAGGTACGGCAGGATCAGCTTGTCCTTGATGAAAGCCCAGATAATGCGGGTCATTTCGTCGCCGTCGAGTTCGACAATGGGTTTTTGGACCTTGATTTTCGCCATGACAAGCACTCCCGTAGGTTTGGGGAAATATACTTTAACCGATTTTGAAGCGAGCGTCCGCCGAGGTAGAGAAGATTTCTTCCCATCTTCCGCCAACGAGGTTGCCTCCCCCGGCACTTACGCATAAAAAGTGTCCGAGGCTTTGCACAAAGCAGCCGGCGGATGCCGGACATTTCGAAAATTAAGCAAGCATAAGCCCTCCCTTTGGGCGGAAAAGCGAAGGAGTTGAGGAACATGACCGACCACAATACGCCCGACATCATCTACACCAAGGTCGACGAGGCCCCTGAACTCGCCAGCGGATCCTTCCTGCCGATCATCCAGGCCTTCACCAAACCGGCGGGAATCACCATCGGCACAAAGGACATTTCGCTCGCGGGTCGCATTCTGGCTCAATTTCCGGAATGCCTGACGGACCAACAGCGCCAATCCGATGACCTTGCCGAACTGGGCGACCTGGTGACCACGCCGGGCGCCAACGTGATCAAGCTGCCCAACATCAGCGCCTCCATCCCACAATTGAACGCCGCCATCGCCGAACTGCAGGAAAAAAACTACGGCGTGCCCGACTATCCCGAGAACCCCGCCAACGATGCGGAAAAGGCGATCCAGGCCACCTACAGCCGGGTGCTCGGCAGTGCCGTCAACCCGGTGCTGCGCGAAGGCAACTCCGACCGCCGGGCGCCCAACGCGGTCAAGGAATTTGCCAAGAAGAACCCGCACACCATGGGCGCGTGGAGCAAGGACTCCAAGACCCACGTCGCCACCATGGGCGTGAATGACTTCCGCTCCAACGAAATTTCGACGACCCTCGGCGAAGCCTCCGTCGGCGATGGCAACATCGTCTTCGAGGGCAAGGACGGCCAGGAGATGGTTTTGAAAGCAGATCATCCTTTGGAGTTGGGCGACGTCATCGATTCGACCTTCATGAGCTCGAAAGCGCTCTGCTCCTTTCTGGAGGAACAGTTCGCCGACGCCAAGGCTCAAGGCGTGCTGTTCTCGCTTCACGTCAAGGCGACGATGATGAAGATTTCCGATCCGATCATCTTCGGCCATGCCGTGTCGGTCTACCTCAAGCCCGTCTTCGAAAAGCATGGCGAGGCGTTCGCCGGCGTGGGCGTCGATCCGGACAACGGTCTGGGCGATCTTTATGCCAAGATTGAGGACCTATCGGATGACCAAAAGGCCGCCGTCAAGGCGGACATCGACGCCTGCATCGCCGACCAACCCGATCTCTATATGGTCAATTCCGACCGCGGCCTCACCAACCTGCACGTGCCGAGCGACGTTATCATCGACGCCTCCCTGCCCGCCCTCATCCGTGCCGGCGGCAAGGCCTGGGGCCCTGACGGCAAGGAACACGACACCAAGTGCGTGATCCCCGACAGCAGCTACGCCGGCGTCTACGACGCGACCATCGAATTCTGCAAGGAACACGGCGCCTTCAACCCGAGCGAAATGGGCAGTGTGTCAAACGTCGGCCTGATGGCCAAAAAGGCGGAGGAATACGGCTCACACCCGCAGACCTTCAAGGCGCCTGCCGACGGCAAGATTAGGGTCGTCGATCAGGCCGGGACGACGCTGCTTGAGAACGACGTGGAAGAGGGTGACATCTGGCGCATGTGCCAGACCAAGAATGAACCGATCCGGAACTGGGTCAAGCTCGGTGTCGATCGGGCGCGGGCAACCGGCACGCCGGCGATATTCTGGTTGAATTCAGACCGCGGCCATGACGCGCAATTGATCGAGAGAATTAACGAATATCTGCCCGAACACGACACCGATGGCCTCGACATCCGTATCATGCCGCCCGTGGAGGCAGCGCGGTTTTCCCTCGAGCGCGTCAAAAATGGGCTGGACACGGTGTCGGTCACCGGCAACGTACTCAGGGACTACCTGACCGACCTCTTCCCCATCCTCGAGGTCGGCACCAGCGCCAAGATGCTCTCCATCGTGCCGCTGTTGAACGGTGGGGGGTTATTCGAAACCGGCGCTGGCGGTTCCGCGCCCAAGCACGTACAGCAATTGCTCGAGGAAGGCCACCTGCGCTGGGATTCTCTGGGTGAATTCTGCGCCTTGGGCGCGTCGCTGGAGCACCTCGCCGACAGCAAAGACAACACTAAGGCGCGGGTGTTGGCGGCGGCGCTCGACAAGGGCATTGAGAAACTACTCGATACCAATAAGACGCCCAGCCGCAAGGTCAACGAAATCGACAACCGCGGCAGCCACTTCTATCTGGCGATGTACTGGGCGCAGGCCCTCGCCGCGCAGGATGACGACGCCGACCTGAAGGCCCACTTCGCGCCGATTGCCGAAGCGTTGGCCGCCAACGAGGAAAAGATCGTGGACGAACTTATGTCGGCCCAGGGCAACGCCGTCGACATCGGCGGCTACTACCGTCCCGAAGCCGATACGGTCGCCGCCGTGATGCGACCGAGTGAGACGTTGAATGGAATTGTGGGGTAAGTTTTTCTCACCAATATTCAAACAACACGTGAGGCGAATACTTAAGACCGTCGGCGCCTCGAGTCCTACGCTTCAGCTTATCCGCGGCCTTGGCGTCGTGAATTTGATGAAGGCTTACCGCCACCTACAGATGACTCGTCAACACCTCGTCCTTGGGTTCGGGCTGTGCTTCAAGGGCCGGAAAAACGTCGTCGGCGCCATCGACCATGGTAAATAGCTCCTCCACCGCCGGGTGGGCGAAGCCGCCGTCAATGGTGCGCCGGACAAGGTCCTGCAACGCCGACCAGTAGCCACCGGTGTTCAGCATCACGATCGGCTTGGAATGGAGGCGTAATTGCTTCCAGGTAACGATTTCGAGCGTCTCGTCCAGCGTCCCAAGACCGCCCGGCAGCACCACGAAACCATCGGACAGCTCGAACATGCGGGTTTTGCGCTCGTGCATGGAATTGGTGATGATCAGTTCGGAAACCGCATGGTTGCCAACTTCCATGTCTTTGAGAAATTCCGGAATAATGCCGATGACATGGCCGCCACCGGCCAGGACGGCGTCGGACAGCACCCCCATCAGGCCGATGCACCCGCCGCCGTAGACCAGCGTGATGCCGCGCTCCGCCATATGTTGTCCCAAACGCCCAGCGGCGGCCTTGTGGGCCGGATCTTCGCCGTTTTTCGAGCCGCAAAAGACACAAAGAGAGGAAATTTTCGTCATCGGTCCGATCAATTTTTTGCGAGGTTATGGATTAAAATCGTCTCAAGGGTGTTTATATATAGCAGTAGGGCAAATTGGTCCCGAAGTTATTAATAGGCACCCCGGTCACTCGGGTGAAATGCCGACAGGTTCGCTTATAACAGGGAGACGACAATGATGATTTCTTTACTGAGAACAGGGGCTTTCGCCGCCGTCCTTGTGACCTTCGCCGCCTTTCCGGCTCTAGCCACGGAAGATGGCGCCATCAAACACCGCCAGGCGGTGATGAAAGCAGTCGGCGGCCATATGGGCGCCATGTCCGCGATTTTGAAAAAACAGGTCCCGTTCACCAAAGACTTGGGCGTCCACGCCAGCGCCATGGCCGAACTGGCGAAGATCGCCGCCCGAATTTTCCCCGAAGGATCGGACTTCGGCGAAACGCGGGCGAAAGAGGACATTTGGGCAAAGCCGAAGGAATTCGCCAAGGTCGTGCAGGCCTTTATCACCGAGTCCGAAAAGCTGGCCAAGGTCGCCAAAACCAGCGATATCAACGCCTTCAACGCGCAATTCAAGGCGATGGGGAAAAACGCCTGTGGAGCCTGCCATAAGCCATTCCGCGAAAAGAAGAAATAGCCTTTTTGCCCGGATTTTCCGGGTCGGCCTGATATCGGCTTTGACGGCGCTGATTGCCGCCGCCTGGGCGCAACCGTCCACGGCGGCCGGCGATGCGGCGCGCGGCAAGTACCTGTTCGATGCCGCCGGCTGCCTGGGCTGCCATACGGACATCAAGAACAAGGGTAACCCGTTGGCCGGAGGCCGCGAACTGAAGACACCGTTCGGCGCCTATTACAGTCCCAATATCACGCCCGACGCGGACAGTGGAATCGGTAAGTGGTCGGATGCAGATTTCATCCGCGCGCTTCGCAATGGCGTAGCGCCTAACGGAAGCCATTACTTCCCGGTTTTTCCCTATCCGTCCTATACGGGGATGACCGACAAGGACATGCTCGACATCAAGGCCTACATCTTCACCACACCGCCGCACAAAACGGTGAATAAACCCCACCGGACGCTGCCGCCCTTCGGCACCCGCCTGTTTGTCGGACCGTGGAAGGCGCTGCACTTCACCCCCGGCCCGCTTCAGCCCGACCCGGCCAAAAGCGCACAATGGAACCGGGGCGCCTATCTGGTGCGTGCCGTCGGCCATTGCGCGGAATGCCATACGCCAAGAAACCTGCTGGGCGCGAAAAAAACCGACATGGACATGGCCGGAACCGCGGATGGTCCGGACGGCGGAACCGTTCCCAACATTACCCCCGACCGGAAAACCGGGATCGGGCGCTGGTCAGCGGACGAACTGGAAGATTTTCTCGACTCCGGCATGCTGCCCGATGGTGATTTTGCAGGCAGTGACATGGGCGACGTCATCGATCAGTCCACCAGCCGCCTGAGTAAAGCGGACCGCAAGGCCATGGTGGAGTACCTGCGCTCCCTGCCGGCGGTGGACAACCGCATCGAAGCAAAAAAGAAGAGCCCGGCGAAAATCAAAAAGAAGAAATAACCCATTCCTATTTGCTGGTATAATGCGCGAGTCGCACTACAGGAGATATCTCTTGCCAACCAAACCTCTGATGATTGTTGCCGCCGCCGGCGCCGCCGCCATCGCCGGCGCAATCGGCGTTAACGTATTTCTATGGCAGGACGAGGCCACGAAATCCCCCGCGCCCACACCAACAGCGGCTTCCGATAAGGCGCCCGGCGAAACCGCAAAAGACGCCAAAGCCAAAAGCAAATCGCTTCCGGCCTTCGATGTCGTCCGTGTCGGGCCAAACGGGGATACCGTCATCGCCGGGCGCGCGGTGCCGGGCAGTACCGTGGTGATCCTCGACAACGGAAAACCCATCGGCCAAGCCATCGCCGATGGACGCGGCGAATGGGTGTTCGTCCCCGACAAACCCCTGTCCCCCGGAAGCCGTCAATTGAGCCTGAAGATGACCGTTCCCGGCGGCGAAACGGTGGTTTCTGACGACGTGGTTGTGCTGGTGGTTCCCGAACGGGACAAGGACATCGCCGGGCGCGATTCGAAAATGCCTTCCGGCGCGTTGGCCCTCAAGACCTCACGCGCGGGCGGCGCCAGCACCCTCATGCAAAGCCCCGGCGGCGCACCAGCCAAGGGGCTCCGGATCGAAACCCTGGACTACGACGATGCCGGACGGTTGGTGATTTCCGGGCGCGCCGACGCAAAGGCCCAGGTCAATGTCTACCTGGACAACATCTACATCGGACGGGCCACGGCGGACGAAAGCGGTCTTTGGCGATTGAGCCCGGAAAAACCGGTTAAGTCCGGCCTCTATACACTTCGCGCCGATCAGGTCGACGCCAAAGGTAAGGTCATGGCGCGGGTCTCGATGCCTTTCTCGCGCGCCGATCCCATCAAGGACGCCCGCCCGGAGCCCTTCGTCATCGTCCAGCCGGGCAATTCGCTGTGGCGGCTGGCGCGCCGGACCTATGGCGAAGGAACCCGCTACACGACGATCTTTCAGGCCAACAAGAAGCAGATCAAGAATCCGGACCTGATCTACCCCGGACAGGTTTTCGCGCTTCCCGCCACCAATTGACCGAGCTGCCTTTTCCGTCCTTGGGGGGAGCGGCTGGAAAGTCTAGAATGCCGCCGCCGGTCAAAGCTGCCGTTTGAAGCTGCCGTTTGAAACTATAAGGGCCTTACTTCCTTGAAAACCTTGTTAGTTCCCATTCACCGGGCGGGATGGCCGTTCATTGCGATTTTCGCCGTCTGCGCCCTTTTGCTCAATTTGGTCTCCGGCGCGCTGGGCGCGGTTGGCATCGTGCTTACGCTTTGGTGCATCTACTTCTTTCGCAATCCGGACCGGGTGACGCCAACACGGGACGGGCTTGTCATCAGCCCGGCGGACGGCGTCGTGCAATTGATCGATCAGGCGGCTCCCCCGGAAGAACTGGAGATGGGAGACGCCAAGCGGTGGCGGGTTTGCGTTTTCATGAACGTGTTCAACGTGCATGTGAACCGGATTCCCATTTCCGGCACCATCAGCAAGCTGAGCTACCGCCCCGGAAAGTTCCTCAACGCGTCCCTGGATAAGGCCAGTGAATTCAACGAGCGCCAGAGCCTGTCCCTGGACTTCGGGGACGGCCGGGACATCGCCTTTGTGCAGATCGCCGGACTGGTGGCGCGACGGATATTGTGCGAAGTCCGGGAAGGTCAGGTTATGAAAACCGGTGAACGGTTCGGGCTGATCCGTTTCGGCAGCCGGGTGGACGTGTACCTGCCGGAGGGTGTTGAGCCCCTGGTCTCGGTCGGGCAGACCTCTGTTGCCGGGGAAACCGTGATCGCGGATACTAACGCCAAGGAGCCGGCCCGCTCCGGCGAAATTCGATAGCCTCCGGGATTTCGGGATATGAACGACACAGAAAACGCCAATATGCCGCGCCGGAAACGATTTCAGAATCTGTCCTTCAACCGCATGATCCCCAACATGCTGACCCTGATGGCGTTGACCGCGGGATTGACGGCGATCAGGTTCGCCCTGGACGGGCGATGGGAGCACGCCACCCTGGCGATTGTCGCGGCCGGTATTCTCGATGCCCTGGACGGACGGATCGCGCGGCTTCTCAAAGGCGCCAGTAAATTCGGTGCGGAATTGGATTCGCTATCTGACTTTGTCTGCTTTGGAGTTTCGCCGGCCCTGGTTTTGTATTTATGGACCATGCGCGACGCCGGAAAATTGGGCTGGGTGCTGGTGATGCTGTTTGCCATCTGCTGTGGGCTGAGGCTGGCGCGCTTCAACGTCATGCTGGAAGACCCGGATGCGCCGGTCTGGAAGAACCGTTTCTTTACCGGTATTCCAGCCCCCATGGGCGGTGGGCTGGTTCTGCTGCCGATGGTTTTTTCCTTTCAGGTCGGAGAGGAGTTTTTCCGCCAGCCCTGGATCGCCGGGGTATTTCTGTTGGCGCTGGCAGCCGCGATGGTCAGCACGGTGCCGACGTATTCCTTCAAAGGCGTCAAGATCAGCCGCAAGTGGATTCTGCCGACCATGCTGATTACCGGCGGCGTCGCCGTTTCCATGCTCAACGCCCCCTGGATCAGTCTGTCCGTGATCGGGGTCGCCTACATCGCGACCATCCCGTTCTCCATCCGCGCCCATCGTGCGCTGGTGAAGACAGAAAACGGCAACAATTCCTGATCCTGTAAACCCTTTGAGGTCAGGAGGAATCCGGACCGCTCTGCTTACGCTCTGTTAGCGAGGCTGTTATGGATTTTTTCGCCTGTTCCAGACGCTGTGCCCCCTCATTGCGCCTGTCGGAGGCTGTGCGGCGGTCTTCGCCTTCACGCGGGGTATTGCGCTGGCGGCGATCCTTCTGCCGGCGGCGTTCCTCGCGGCGGCGCTCCTTCTTGCGTCTAGCTCGGATATAACACACACCCGCAAGGCCGATCAGCACCAGACCGGCGCCGGTGGCAGTGGCGAAAATCATGCCTGGGCCATTAAAAAATCCGCCCCCCGGTTTCGACTTTCCTTTGGAGGCTTCGGCAGCGGCTTCTGATTCCATATATTCCAATTGACCGGGGCATGTCATTCGGACATTCCGGTCGTCGGCGAGCCTGAGGCTCGGCGCGGTAATCACCGATTGGCGCCCCTGTCCGGGGAAATAGTAGATGTACAAATCGGGCCGTTCACCGGACTTCAAAACGAAGCCCACGTTATCGACGACTTCGTCATTATCGTTATCGAGCGTAAATGCCTTTTCCAGCCAGTATTGCCGTCCCGAAACCTGATGGTATCCGGGCCGCCAAAGGTCCTTCAGGTTTTGGCAGTTGCCGGAAGTGGGCGTTTCCCCCACAGGGAGATCGGTTTTTTTTGCCTGCACCATGACCGATGGCGGCAAATAACTGGGGCGGGCGGGCCTGGAAACCGGCTTTGGCAAAGCGGGTATAGAGGTTGCGGGTATGTCGGGCTGCGATTTGGGCCGATAGGTTGATAGCTTTTTTTCTTTGTTATTTTGCGCCTTGAGCATTTTTAGAACGTCTTCCGGAAGTTCCTGAATGGCCATGCAGTGAGGACCGGTCCCCGGCAACTCCAAGTCCACCGCACCCTTGCCGATCGGCCAGGGAACGGGCAGGACATGCAGTTTGACAACCAGAGGTTCGGGCAGAGTCCGGTTGATCGACTGGTGCAGCTGCCGGCCGATAGCGTCCAGCCGGTATCCGCTTTCCTCAACGGGAATGGGGCTGCGGTCGACGGTCAGCGTGATGGCCTCGCGTACACGGGGGAGATAGCGGCAAAAGGATTCCACGTTCTTCTTCCCGCGAACGGTCAGGAACATGGTGATGCTGCCCCGCCCCAGCCCGCCGTCTAAGGACCGGACCGGAACAGAAAAGGGCCGGAGTTGAACCGGAATATACCCTTCGAGGGATATGGGAGGCTTGGCTTTGGCCTCTTTGGAAGCGCCGGACTCTTTTTCCTTATCCGCCTCCTTGGCCCCAACGCCACCTGCGGCCAGCAACAAGGCCCCCGCCAGAAATATGAAATATCTAAAGTACACTTTGGTTTTCAAATGCCGAAAGGGCTGGTGCCTAACATGGAAGAAAAAAGACAAAAAAAAGCCGGGGCGAAAGATGTTACCGCTCCCCCAGCGATCATTGCATACTATCACAATCGAAAGATGCTAAACCATAGTCATTTCTATAGAAATTCTGAACTTTATGATGTTTTGGAAAGGCAGACGGCCTCATCCAGCAAACGGAGCATGCCCTGCCAGCGGGCGTGACCGATGCCGCGGATAACCTGGTTCTGCGCTTGGTTCCATAACGGCAGGGCCTTGGTCAGCGCAGCCTTACCCTGCCCCGTCAGGGAGATATGGCGCTGGCGGAGGTCTTCCTTGCTTTTGCTTTCCTTGACCAGCCCTTTGTCCATCAGGGGTTTAAGGTTTCGGGTCAGGGTTGTCCGGTCCATGACCAAAGCGTTGGAGATAACCGTCATGCTGGCGGGGCCTTCTTCGGCCACCGCCGCAAGGACGGAAAATTGCGTCGCCTTGAGGCCGCTAGGTTTGAGGATTTCGTCGTAATACTGCGTCACCGCACGGGCCGCGCCACGCAAATTCAGGCACGCGCAGCCCGCTGTATCTTCCAGCATATCCATGGCAATTTTATTTTTATTTGGCATTATGTGTGTATATGCACAAATTTTTTATGCGAGTCAATCGGGGATTCGCCCCGCCATAAAGACATCACCGGGCGGACCTGGGATGACAGGCGGGCCGGTCCACTCAGCCGCCCTTCAAGACTAACAACGAGTCTTATTTTGTCCCGTCCCACGTTTTTCCGGTCAGCAGTTTCCAGGCATTGCGGTAGCCGATGTCGTGTTTAGCCTCGTCGGGCAGGTCCCGCATGATGAGACGTAGGTTCTTCACCTTGCCGGTGAGAAATTCGGGCAAGGGGCGGCGACCGCCACCATAATCCGTGCCGGACACGAAGCGGCCGCTGAATTCCGTCAAAATGTCCTTGCAGGCGGGAACCAGCGTAGATTTCTGGCTTCCGCCGTCACGCTGCCAGATGACCGTGTCCAGTGTCATACTGCCCTGACATTGGTAGTATCGCCCAGGGTACCCCGTGGATAGATCGTAAAAAAGATTGGGATAGGTTTTCAACAAGCGGCGCGCCAACTCCGGTCCGAAGCGGGTTTCCTTTTCCGGGTGCCGGATCTGGCCGAAATGGGCGACGATGACTTTGGCCTTGGGGTAGGCTTGCAGCATTTTTTCGAGGGCATCGAGGGCGAGGTCCTCGGGTTCGTGATGAATGACGAACGGCACGCCGGTTTCGGCGGACAACTCGAATATCCGCCGGCCGTTGTCGCCGTCGAGGGGAATGTCCGTATTGCGGTCGGTGCGGAAATCCTTGCACTGATGGCTCGACATGTAATGGCGGAAGTCGAATTCCCCCATGATCGGGTATTGGCCGCCTCGGACATGCTCTTCGGTCTGACTGACGAAGCTGTCCTTACCCTTCATCCAGTTTTTATTAGTGCCACCATTGGTCGCCAGAATGAAACGGCCCGGATGGGCGTTAACGATTTCGTGGATGTAATAGCCCCAGCGGTAGCCTTTTTTCTTCTTTTTTTTGCTCTTGGGCGCCTGATATCCGTCAAACGCGATCAGCGCCACGCCCAAGCCGTCCATCACCTTGATCGTGTCGTCCAGATAATTCTCGCCATCGCCTCGCCTGAGGCTGGATTCCAGATCGACGATAGGGATCACGCCCTTGTCGAGAAACGACTGGATGCGGGCGCGCCATTTTTGTTCCAGTTCCTGGCGTGAAAACCGGATGTCCACGGGGTCTTCCGCAACAGCGGGAAACACAGCGGATATCGTGGAAATTACAAGGATCGATAGCCAAAAACGCATGGACATAACATCATCCTCATAAGGAATTAGGGGGGTCTTTATTATAGTTTATTCCGGAGCCCCAGCGTGACATGGTTTTGCCGGATTAAGTGATAAAGAGAGCACCCAAGGCCATGACGGCGGAAAACTGGAACCGGAAAACCTGGACGCTGGCCGGGCCGGTAATATTGTCCAACGTCTCGGTGCCGTTGCTGGGCGCCGTCGATACGGCCGTGGTCGGGCATTTGCCGGGGCCCCATTACCTGGGCGCGGTCGCCGTCGGCGCGCTGATTTTCAGCGTCGTCTATCAGGGTTGCAACTTCCTTCGCATGGGAACGACGGGTCTGACGGCGCAATCGCTTGGCGCAAACGACCCGGATGAAGTGCGCGGATGGCTGGCCCGGGCCGGACTCCTGGCCGTGGTTGTCGGCGTTTTTCTGATTGTCATACAGGTGCCGGTGATCTGGGCCTCGCTTGAGATCGTCAACCCCAGCCCGCAGGTCGCCCCACTGACGGACGCCTATGTTTCCATCCGCATCTGGGGCGCGCCGATGGCGTTGTTGAATTTCGCCATGTTGGGCTGGTTTTTCGGCATCCAGAACACCCGCGCGGCCCTGGCCACGCAAATCTTCATGAACGGGGTCAATATCGTGCTCGATCTGTGGTTCGTGTTGGGATTGGGCTGGGGCGTCGAGGGTGTCGCCTGGGCGACGTTGATTTCCGAAGTCAGCGCCGTGGCGCTTGGGCTGTGGCTGGTCTCCCGCAACCTTAAGCGCATCGGCGGGCACCTGCATCCCGCCAGCATCCTCGAAAGCGCAGGGTTGGCCCGCATGATCAAAGTCAACGGCGATATCCTGATCCGTTCCATGTGTTTGCAGACGGCGTTCGTCCTGATCACCGCCATCGGTGCGCGCATGGGCGACCTGACATTGGCGGCCAACGCCGTCCTGCTGAATTTTCAGATATTTTCGGCCTATGCCATGGATGGTTTCGCCAACGCTGCCGAAGCCCTGACCGGCGAAGCCGTCGGCGCGCGCAACCGCGACCGGTTCCGCCGGGCGGTCAAGGCATCGAGCCTGTGGGCGTTGATTTTTTCCGTCGGCTTTACGGCCTTTTTCTTTTTCGCCGGCCCCTTGTTGATCGACACCCTGACCAGTGTCGAAGAGGTCCGCCGGGCGGCCCGAGTTTACCTGCCCTGGGTGGTGATTTTACCGATGCTTTCTGTGTGGAGCTTCCAGCTGGACGGCATTTTCATCGGTTCGACCTGGACCGCGGAAATGCGAAACGGCATGGCGCTATCGTTGGCCGTTTTCGGGGGGGCACTTTATCTGTTGGTGCCGGATTTGGGTAACCATGGGCTGTGGCTGGCGTTCTGCATCTTCATGGTGACCCGGGCGCTGACGTTGGGCGCCGTTTACCCGAGACTGGAGCGGGGCGTTAGTTAGTCCCCTTCCTCGAATGCTGGTGGGGCAAGGGCCATCACCATCATCGCCGCCAAAGACCAGGCGAATGCCAGCCACCAGTTCTGCCATATCCCATAGGAGACACTGGCCACCGTCAGATAGGCCCCCCCCGCGCCGGTCATGACAGCAGCGGAAAACCTATCCCCGACGACACCGAGTCCGGAAAAAAACAAATAAACCAGGGTGGCGGTGATGATGACCCCGGGAACCCCTAGCTCCAGACGAATTTGCAGAAAGGCGTTATGGGGATGAAGCGGCATGATTTCCATATTCGGTGCCAGACGGCGATCATCCTGGGGGATCGCCCGGGACGCATCCATGCCCCAGCCCCACAGCGGTTTT
>JACKQG010000856.1_pt1 | contig 42992 bp, 41 predicted proteins | sample 8237621 | NCBI WGS metagenome assembly JACKQG01 (sample SAMN15677084, study PRJNA649215) | marine metagenome | biome: marine; feature: Black Sea; material: saline water; isolation source: suspended particulate matter (SPM) from the Black Sea western gyre | collected 2013-06-09/2013-06-10 | depth... | reverse complement strand
TCTTTATTAAAAAACTTTTGCATAAAAAACAAAGATTCAACTGGTAATACTATAATGACCAATGACCAATGACCAATTACCACTAACCACTAACCACTAACCACTAACTACTCACCAATCACCAGATTATTCACTAACTTTCACTTTCCACAATGTGAGCGCCAAAATAAATGACAATATCGATCCGCCCAGCCAAAAAGTAATTGCATCACTAAAGTCATAATGCCGGACACCATCCACGATTGTGGTTCCTTTTTCAATTAATATTCCGCTGATCTGATCCTGGAATCCCGCGCCAAAATAACTAAATATACCTATAAAACCCATCACAGCGCCGGCAGCTTTTTTCGGCGCAATGTCGATGGCGAACAATCCGCCCAGGGAAGCCAATATCCCACTTAACGTGAAACCATAGAGAACAAAAGCTGAAGTCAGTATAACAGGATGCCCGGGAGATGTGTAGAATATTATCACCAACGCTAAAATTTCTAACAATCCAAAAATGAGATTGGCAGGAGGTCGTTTGGCGTTAAAAAATTTATCGGAGACGAATCCGTAAGCAACACAACCGGCTAATCCGGCAACTGTATTTAATCCCAATATGCTGCCGGCTTCAATCAGGGAATACCCTTTTGCCTCCTGCAAATAAAGAAATCCCCAACTATTAATTGCATAACGGGTTACATACATCGAAGCGCTGGCTAAACCCAAAATCCAGATAGCCGGAATTTTGAAAATCGCCAATTGTGCTCTACCTGTTTTGTTCAATGTCTCTTTGTCGTATGATTGGCGTGCATGATCGCTTTTCCAATCCGCAATGGAGGGCAATCCCAAAGTTTGAGGTCGATCCTGTAAGAATACAAAGATGCCAAAAGCGATGAAAATGCAAAAAACACCGGGACCCCAAAAACCCGCCCTCCAGCCGAAAAAAGAAACCAGTGTGGCAGACACAATAAAAGTTAATCCTTCACCAAACGCATGGGCAGTACTCCAAATTCCATAATACCTGCCGCGTTCCCGGTTACTGAACCAACTGGCAAGAGAAACCGCACCGGTTGGAGCGCCGAATCCCTGGAACCAGCCATTTAAGCCCCACAAAACAATCCATACCCAGAGAACGATCGTATTGCTTATCGCAATATTAATGAGCGCTGAAATTAAAACTCCTGTTGCAAAAAATCTTTTCACATTTGCATGGTCTGCTAAAATACCATTAGTAAATTTTCCAAAAGCATAAGTGTATAAAAGCGCCGAACCGATGATGCCTAATTCGGAAGCCGTAAAAATTCCGCCATCGATAAGATCTTTTTTCATTGCTGAAAGCGCTAACCGAAGCGGATAAGCCAGCCCGTATCCAAGAGTGATTGCCAAAATGACTTTTAAACGGTATTTCTTATAAAGGGCATTTACTTTTTTCTCGTCCTGAATTGTGGATTTGTCCTGTCCGGTTGCAAAAATCTGAAAAGGATTTTTCATTTATATTCCTTTATGAATAGGTGAAGGTAAAGGAAAAGAAAAGGATCAAGGTTAAGGTCAAGGTCAAGAAAGATGGTTTAATATTAATCTACTATTTTTTCTTAACCCAACCTGGACAAGCCAGAACCGACACTGACTAAAAAAAATCTTACGCAAAGTCGCGAAGCCGCAAAGCATAGTCTGTAGTCCTTTAAAAAATATAAGGTAACTATACAGGGACTCGCAATGTTTTTCTTTAGATTTTCTTTGCGTAATCCTGTACAGTTACATTATAAAAATCAAGGAAATACAGACTGTGCTTTGCGACTCTGCGTCTTTGCGTGATTTTTTTTTGCCCATTGTACAAGAAATGAACTTTTTAGATACTAAGTCCATGTTCTCGAGGAGTATCAACCTCAACCTTCTCTTTACCTATACCTTTGCCTTTACCTAATAAATTTCACTGCCAGCTTCATCCACCACTTTTTTATAAATATCCTGTAAAGATATTTCTTTGGGCGTACATGAGATAATATTTCCGCCGACATTCACAATATTTTCGATGATTTCTGAGATACTATATTCCGGAATTTCAATGTTAATTTCAAGCTCCTTTTTCCCTTCTGAATTTTCTGACAAAACGAAATTTATGTTAAAATTACTAAAATATTTTTCAATTTTACCTTTAATTTGGTTTGATGGAGAAATCAATGTTATGATGTAAGATTTTTTCATCTCAATTAATTTCCTGATTTCATTTAACTTCCCGCAAGCGACAATTTTTCCTTGATGAATGATAGCAATACGATCACTCAATTCTTCGGCTTCTGATAAATTGTGAGTGGCAAAAAATACTGTTTTCCCTTTTTCTTCAACCAGTTCCTTTTTGATGAATTCTCTAAAATGTAAAGCAACTCCCGGATCAAGACTTTTTGTCGGCTCGTCCATAAAAAGAATTTGCGGATCTGTAAGCAGCCCCCTGGCGATTGCCATTTTTTGTTTTTGCCCGGCAGAAAAATTCTTGAACATATTATCGATTTGGCTGTTCAGCTCTGTTACTTTTATAATTTCTTCGATTCTTTTATCCGCTTTTGCAGAAGGCAAATTATTCAATGTTGCAAACAATTTTAAATTTTGTCTGCCTGTTAATCGCCAATAGAAACTCCGTTCGTCACCCAAAACATAACCGATTGATTTACGAATTCGTTTACCAGCTGAAGTTACATTATAGCCGTTTACATAAGCGCTGCCCGATGTTGGTAACACAAGGGTGCACAAAATTTTAATCAAAGTTGTTTTCCCGGCGCCGGTTGGACCTAATAAACTGAATAATTCACCCTGCTCCACTTCAAGTGAAACGTCGCGAAGGGCAAAAATCTCATTCTTTTTGAACGGATGTAATAAGAGATCACGGTAACTTTTCACCTGGTGAAATATTTTTGTAAGATTTTGAGTTTCGATTGAATGGGACAAATGTGCTCTCCTCTTTTAGGTAATTGGGTAATTTACGGTAATAGAGTAATAAGGTAATTTGGTAATATGGTAATTGTGTAATAAGAAATTCATCATTATTTTAAATTCCCAATTACCTATTAAACTTATTACCCAATTACCCAATAAACATATTACCCAATCACCTTATTACCGATTTACCCAATAAACTAATCACCTTATTACCCAATTACCCAATTACCCTATTACCTAATACTGCGCCAAACTCCCATCGTGTTTTGCTTTTTTTACAGCTCTTGAAAAAATGAACAAGCTCACTGGTAATAAGACCAAAGTAAAAATCAACAGAGCTAAAATATTTAGCTTTAATTCAATTAATGAACTGCCCTGAAGTAACGCCAGCCTCATGCCGTTCAAGGAATAGGTGATCGGCAGCAGGTAGGAAAGCTTTTCCAACCAATCCGGTAAAACTTCTATCGGATAATAAACGCCGCCAAGCAGCCAGGAAAGACTTGTAATAAGCCAGGTTGCCGGATCACCTCTCTTGAATATCATAATAAAACCCGCTGAAATAATTCCGACGCTGCCAAATGAAGCGATGGTAAAAATTAAAATTACCAAGGCGCCCAAATAGTTCGCAGAGCCAAAATTAACACCAAAAAGGACGCCACCCAAAACAAGGTATAATAAAACCTGGAAACTGGTAAAAAGATAACTATAGATAGAAGAACCCAAAATAATGGTTGGGATTTCAGTTTGTGTAACTAATAATGCTTCCAGCGTGCCCATCATCTGCGCATCGCGGATGCTTTTTGAAAGACTTCGAATGGCCACATTTAAATAATTGGAAAACGCAATGCCGATCAAAACAAAGGCAAAATAATTTCCACCATAAGGTTTGAGATGTGGTATTTCTTGTCCCTCAAATAGTTTTGACAGAAAAAAGAAAACGAGAATGGAAGTAAAAATTCCAAAAAATTGAAGAAAGAAGGAAAATTTATAACTAACCTCATTAATGAAATCACGTTTGAGAAATGCCCAACATTTGATAATAAAGTTTTTTATATTTTTTTGCATGATTGGTTTAGTAAAGCTAATAAATTACACAGAGTAACAATGCCACTCTATTCTCTTCCCATATCTTTTGAAAAGATTTCCTCGGTAATTCAAGTGTGATTGTTGGGATATTTTTTTCGTTTCCGGTATAATTACCTAAAGATCCTGGTGTTGGGTAGCCAACATCTTTTCTCACAGGATAGCCATTCGACATCGCCATATTAAATGCTAAATCTTTAGCAGGACCGTCGTAGTTTACTATGCGCAACGGTGTATGAATCGATACAATTCTGTCAGGGTTAAATTTCTTGATTAATTTGATCACCGCTTTTGTTTCAGGCTCGGAAGCCGGGTATTTTCCGGGGAAATGTTTTCTCAAATTATTTTTTTTTCGCCAGTTTTTTGTGGGAAAATTTCGATTGATATCGACGCCATTAGCGTTTGTTCTCACACCTTGATTCAGTCCATCCGGATTAACGATTGGAACCAAAATAACTCGACAATCTAATTGGTCTTTATATTCTTCAAAGAGATATTCAGCAAACCGAATGGTTAATTGTGCGCTTAAGGGTTCACAACCATGAAATGCGCCAAAGATCAAAGTCGTATATTTCCCATCACCAATCGAGAGATAGCGAATGTTTTTCTCTTGTACTGATTTGGCCCAGATTTTCCACGGCAATTCTTTACTTTCTACGGTCGAATATAAGGAACGACCAAGCGAACTAATTTTCTTTCGCGCCGCACAATTATAAAGCGTACTAATAGTAATTAAAAGAAAAAAAGAGATTTGCCAACAGCGATGTTTTAACGATTTGGATATATGCATGAATAAAATACGATTCCCCGTTCCTATTTTGTGAATTTATATCCGGTTAATATAGCTACCAATTTTTAAAATGTCAAGAGGAAAATAAAATTATTGCGTAAAAAAAACTTTGAACAAAAAAATCATTTGTAAATTTACCCATTTTGGGATTATTAAAATAAATCGTAACTGTTCAGCGATTCGGTAAATGGGTGTCATTCTGAACGAGGGAGGGGTGTAGTGATGTTGTGAAGTGAAGCATAGTCTGTATTCATTAATATAATATAATGTAACTATACAGGAATCTCGTATTATTTTAACAAAAGTTTGAATATTGGGGAGATTCCTGTATAGTTACATTTAAAAAATAAGGAAGTACAGACTATGCTTCGGTCGCAAGCTCCCTCAGAATGACATTAGTATCTGAATAGTTACAATAAATCATAATTTATTGCCGCAACAAATAATTATTATCTCCGTAACACTCTTGAAAATCCCAATCGTACAAACTATTTCAGAATTAGGAGGTTTTATGAAATTGAAAAAGAGACGGATTATCTGGATCGTAATTGCTGTCCTGATTATTGTCGTTGTTGTAATAGTTGTTTTGAAGAAAGCAGGAAGTGATAAAAATGATAAAGTTGCAACAGTAAAAGTTGAAAAAAGAAATATCGTCGAAAAAGCATTAGCAATAGGCACGATTGACCCGGAAACCGAAATCCAGGTCAAATCAAAAATTTCAGGTGTTGTAAACAAGTTATTTATTGATGCCGGAAGTTTAGTAAATAAGGGTGAATCACTTTTAGAGATCAGACCTGATCCGACGCCCCTGGAACTGGCACAGGCAAAAAGAAACGTTGAAATGGAAATGATCATTCTTGAAAATGCTAAACATGAATTCGATCGTTCATCCCAGTTGAAAGAAAAAAAACTTACATCTGATCAGGAATATGAATCCAGTCATAAACAGTACGAACAGGCAAAACTACGTCTTTCAATGGCAAAAGAAAAGCTGGCACTTTTTGTAAATGGGAAAATTAGCATTGCAGGAACTGATATTGAAACTGTCATAAAAGCACCGGCATCCGGATTCATACTGGAACGAATGATTGATGTTGGCGACCCAATTGTACCATTAACATCATATCAAGCTGGAACTGTTTTATTTACTTTAGCTGATATGCAAAAATTACTTTTCAAAGGAACAGTTGATGAAATTGATGTTGGTAAATTAAAAGAGGGCATGGAAGCGGATATTCAGGTTGGCGCCTTGCCCGGAAAACCTGTCAAAGGTATTTTAGAAAAAATTTCGCTGAAAGCCCGAAAAGATAATAATACGACTGTTTTTCCGGTGGAGATCGAAATTCAATTGGAAGAAGACCGGGTTCTTCGCGCCGGATATTCTGCCAATGCCAATATCATCATTCAGAAAAAAGATAGTGTGCTGGCAATACCCGAACGCGTTGTTACATTTCGAAATGATTCTGCGTTTGTTAATATTCAAGACGGTGAAGCTAAAAAAGAGATATTCATTGAGACAGGGTTGAGTGACGCCATTTACATCGAAATCAAATCCGGGTTGAAAAAAGATCAGGAAGTTTTGGAAAAAGAAGTAAAAGAGATTATATAAAAGTCTAAATTTGAGTCGATAATACAATTAGCAAATAATAGATAGCTCTTATCGTCTGAGGTGGAGTAATGGAGAATTGGAGTACTGGATTATTGAATTATATTAGCACAGTTGATTGATATTTTATTCATAACACATTTACAATTTTCCATTTATCCCTCACTCCATTACTCCTTCTATCTTATTATTAGAATTTAGTAAAACATAACAACAAAATAATGAAGAAAAATGAGACTCTTTACAACCATCGGTGAATTTCTCCGCGACCTTCGCCAACAAAAATTAAGAACATTTTTAACTATTTTTGGAATCATCTGGGGAACTGTTGCAATTATCGTCCTGCTAGCATTCGGAAACGGATTCCAGAAACAAACCATGAAAACCATGCGCGGCATCGGCGAAGATATTATTTTATTATTCCCCGGGCAAACAGCAAAAGCTTTCCAGGGCATGGGCACAGATCGCTGGATCCGTTTGAGAGAAGAAGATGCATTCCTGATCAAAAATGAAATTTCTCTGGTGAAACACGTCAGTCCGGAATATTCAACATGGCAGGCGCCGCTGCGGGTTGAAACCAGAACTCGCACTCCCAATATAACCGGAATTATTCCCGTATATGCAGAAATGAGAAATATCATTCCCAAACGGGGAACAAGGTTTATAAATGAACTTGATATAAAAATGAAACGCAGGGTTGTGTTCCTTGGCAATGAGTTAGCTGAATACCTTTTTCAGAAAAAGGAACCGGTCGGCGATTACGTTTACGTTGGTGGAACGCCATTCCTGGTTATCGGTGTAATGGAACCCAAAGAGCAGGATTCGTCCTATAATTCACGGGATAAAGATCGCGCTTTCATTGCCACATCTACATTTTCTGCGCTGTTCGGACATCGTTACGTTAATAACATTGTCATTTCCACAACACATCCGACTGTCTCTCCCATTGTGAAAGATAAAATTTACGAAGTATTGGGAAAAAAATACCGGTTTGATCCAACAGATGAAGAAGCATTGAGCATCTGGGATACCCATGAATTTCAGTCGATGGTGCAGGGTATTTTTATTGGCATCAATACTTTTATGGCGATCATTGGCGCTTTTACTTTAACTGTTGGTGGAATTGGTGTGGCAAACATTATGTATGTGGTGGTTCAGGAAAGAACAAAAGAGATCGGAATAAAAAGATCTGTCGGCGCTAAAAAACAAACTATTTTGGGACAATTTTTTTTAGAAACATTTTTCATCATTTTTATCGGCGCTTTTATCGGAACAATGATATCACTTTTGCTTATCTGGGTAGTCTCCATGCTGCCAATAGATGAGTTTGTGGGTACTCCATCAATTTCCTGGTGGGTCGCGCTCATTGCAATTTGCGTGTTAGGCGCTATCGGTTTTATCGCCGGCTTTTTCCCGGCTCGAAAAGCAGCTAATTTGAATGTGATTGATTGTCTGCGGTGGTGATTGGTTATTGGTGAGTGGTAGAGTGGTGAGTGGTTAGTAGTGGATTGGTGAGTGGTAATGAGACTGTTATTAGCTACCAATGATAACTACTCACAACTCACTACTCACCAATCACTACTCACCACTAACAACTCACCACGCACCAATAACAAACAGAGGAAAAACCAAATGCCTTTCTGGATGCTGATAAGTGATTTTTTGCATGATTTAAAAATGAACAAAACAAGAGTTTTCCTGACCACATTTGCCATTATATGGGGTACGATTGCCATTGTTTTGTTGATGGCTTTTGGAAGAGGATTCAAATATCGAATTGTTGCTAATATTACAAACGCCGGCAACCAGATCATTCGCGTTTTTGGCGGTCAGACAAGTATAAAATACCAGGGATTGCCGGAAGGCAGGCGGATAAGATTTACAACTGAAGATGCAAACGTTTTAGCGCAAAGTATTCCTCAAATCCAGGAAGTAGCGCCCAGTTACGGCAGATGGGGAGTTCGATTAAAATACAAAGACAAAAAAGCTTCAACGTACTGTGAAGGTGTTTACACAAATTTTGAATTTCTGCGCACAATGTACCCCAAAGCCGGCGGCAGATTTCTTAATGAGCTTGATCAACAAAATAAACGACGTTCCATTTTTCTCGGCTCTGAAATCACCACAGAATTATTTGGGAAAAAAGATCCCATTGGCAAAATGCTTTTAATGGATGGCGTGCCTTTCAAAGTTGTCGGTGTGATGCAGAAAAAAACGCAGATGGGAATGAGTAATGGCCCCGACAATCGCCGGGCGATCATTCCTTTTTTTACTTTTGAGTCAATTTACTCGCATCGATATTTAAGAATGATAACCGTGCGTCCAAATAAAATCACAGACAATGAGTTAATACAATCAGAAATCTACAGGGTTCTTGGCAGGAAACATCGTTTTGATGCGGATGATGATAACGCGTTGGGTATGTGGGATTTTGTTAGCAATATCCAGGAAATGAGTAAAATTTTTACCGGCATTGAAATTTTTCTCGGCGTTATTGGCGCGCTCACGCTTCTTGTAGCCGGCGTTGGTGTCGCTAATATAATGTACGTTGTTGTAAAAGAACGAACCAGGGAGATTGGGATTAAAATCGCCATTGGCGCCAAAAGTAAACACATCATTGCCCAGTTCGTTTTTGAATCATCTTTGATAGCCATTTTGGGTGGTGGGTTAGGCGTGCTTATTTCAGTCGCAATCATTTTTTTGGTAACAAAAGCCATTCCTGCGGACAATGAGAGCCTGGCTTATCTTGGATCACCGCAAATATCCACAGCCGTTTTGATAACCGTTAGTTTTATTTTAGGAGCGATTGGGATTATTGCGGGTGTTTTCCCTGCGAGGAAGGCGGCAAAGTTGGATCCGGTGGAGAGCTTGAGGTATGAGTGAATAGCTGTTAGTTGACTTACTTTTGATTCTATTCATTTAAGTGATTTTGAAAAAATTCCAAACTTATAAATTTTGTAATAGTTCACCTGTCATTCCGGCTGAAGCGAAGCGGAATGCCGGAATCTCCATAATACAACCTTCGGAGGTTTATTTTGTACAAATGAGCAAATCTTCAGGAGATTCCGGCTAAAAACATGCCGGAATGACAACATTGGTTCAGGGTGCTGAACTATTATCAAATTTTGTATTTGGAATTTTAATGTTTTGGCGCTTGGAATTTTTAAACGAAAAATCTTCCATAAGGAAAACAATTAATCCCGGGGTTGATTTAATTTAACATTCAAATCCCTCAACAAACCACTATCTTTCCTCGCTGCTCTCAATTGTTTCAAATTAACAATTGATGAATCTTCGGAAAATAAGTAAGCATTGGCATCCACAAATGTTCTCATCAAATCACGATCCACATTACTGCGATATTCATAAATTCGGTTGCGTCGATTTGTGGGACTCATTTCAATTAATACGCCAAACAGGTTAAATTCATTTCTGGGTGAAACAATTCTTCTGCTGACCAAGCTTTTTTTTGACATTCCAGCCATTAGCCTGTTCAAATCCATAAATGTAACATTCATCAATGTATCCAGGCAGGAATAGATCGTCGTATCCATTACGTTTTCTTTTGCCCAGAGTATTTCTAAAATATCAAGTTCATTTCGGGTTGGGATAACGTAGTCTCTTAATGGCAGCGGATTATAAAATGGTTTATCCGGGACTTCCAGTGGCGTTAAAGGCATTGTGGGTTTGATTACCATTTCCCGATTTGGCATCTCGTATTTATAGCTGCCGGGTCTATTCATGGCATCCCAATTGGTTGCCTCTTCGGGGTGCTTTTTTAAATATTGACTTCTGATATCAAAATGTATTGTATGATTTTTTTCACTCAAAGTCGGTAACTGGGGCATAGTGGGTTGCTTTAGCGTTGTTTTCTTCTTGATTACTAATGATTGAGATTGACTCTTTTTTATTTTTGTTGAATCCTGTTTTGTTTTTACAGAATCAGGTTGTTGGGCAAATACAATGTGAGTGATCATCAGTAAAATAATAATTGTTTTATATTTTTTAATCATTTAATTTTTCCGTTTTAGATAACAAAATAATTGTTGACAGAATTATTTTATCTGTAATTATTTTGCCGTTTTTTTTTATTTGGGTAAATTTTATCTTGCTACCGGACACTTTTTATAAAATGTCATTTTTAGGTTCAATGTCATGCCCGAATGCTTCTATCGGGCATCCACTTTGCGTAATTTTAGGAGATTCCCGCTAAAAACATGCGGGAATGACAGCCCGTTCCTACATAATTTAAAAAGTGTCCGGTAGAGAAAATTTTATTAGTCTCTTGAAAGCTATAAAATTCGATTAATTAATCTGAACCCTTTTACTATTTTTTGAATCAAACAAAATAAGCGGAGTAGTAATTCATCAATAAATTTCTTTTACTCGTTTAGACTGAAAACAATGATATTTTGTTTCATGTTTGTAAAAATTTTATTCAAATAATTATAAAACAATAAAGGAAGAAACAATGGATATGGAAATCACTTTCCCTGGTGGGAAAAAAGTAGATGCAAATTTTAAAGGATTCACAATTAATACTGATCAGCCAGTTCACGGCGGTGGTGATAATTCAGCGCCGGCGCCATTTGATTATTTTTTAGCGTCGATCGGAACATGTGCCGGGATTTATGTGTTAAGCTTTTGTCAGCAAAGAGGCATCCTAACTGATAATATAAAAATTGTCCAAAAAATTGTTCCGGATGCTTCAGGAAGAGGTATCGGAACAATCGAATTGGAGATTCAAGTTCCTTCAGATTTCCCGGGGCAATACAAAAGCGCTGTCATCAGGAGCGCTGATCTTTGTGCTGTTAAAAAATATTTACACAATCCACCGAAGTTTGAGATTTATACCAAGAATGTGGATTGATTTCCGATTGTGGATTGTCGATTTCAGATTTAGCTTTACTATGCCTAACATGAATAAGCCTGGGGGAAAAGATCAAGATCGATACTCTTCGAGCACAGGGATCAAGGGCAAGAAAAATATCAGTATAATTTTTTTGTAGCCACTCAATAAAGAAGAGTAATAAAGCGCTGTCACCCCTGACGGAGCGAAGCGTAGTTCAGGAATCTCCCTTGTACACTGGAGATTCCTGTACCACTGGCACTTCCTTCGGTCGCATTCGCAGGAATGACATTCTTTGCAAGGAGTTCTCATTGCCATTGAATATTGAGTGGATATATTTTTTTCTTAATCTCGATCCCTGTGCTCGAAGAGTATTGACCTTGACCTTAATTCAGATAATATGGAGAAAATTGTGAACATCGAAGCAATACTTTTCGATATCGACAACACTTTGATTCTGTTTGATGAAAGAAAATTCTTTGAAGCATATTCAAAAAAACTCTACCCTGCTTTCCAGGATTTAATGTCGCCCCAGGATTTTATTCAAAAGCTCATTCGTTCAACGCAAGTGATGACAAACAATGATGGTAAGCTAACAAATGCAGAATTTTTCATCAATGATTTCACCAATGGATTAGCAGTTGATAAGAAAGAATTGTGGCAGCGATTTGAAAATTTTTATGCTACCGAGTTTGACCAGTTCAAATATTTAGCGACTCAGGTGGAGGGGACTGTTGATGTTATTTCTGACATCAAAAAAAGAGGATTAAAAATTGCTATTGCGTCCAATCCCATGTTTCCGGAGAATGTGCAGCGCATGCGTTTAAATTGGGCTGGTTTGAATGAATTCTCTTTTGACTTGATCACCAGCGCTGAAAATTCAACCTATTGTAAACCACACTTGAACTACTACCTGGAAATCTGCTCCAAAATCAGCATAAAACCGGAAAACTGTTTGATGGTTGGCAACGATCCCTTCAATGATATGATCGCCTCAAAAACCGGAATGAAAACTTACCTGACAACTGATAGTGAAAAGTACTCCATTGAATTGAGCAGGGAATTGGCAAAGAACACAAAATTAGAAATGCCAGAGCCTGGTTTTAAAGGTACGCTAAATGAACTTGTTCACGTTTTAGAAAAATAATTTCAGGCGGTAAAAAGTTACTCATCATTTCAGGATTATATCTTCACTTTTTAACAAAAAATCGCAACTAAAAATAAAACGACCTGTATTGCTTAAAAATAGCTTGACTTTGTGGATAAAAATTGCTATTATATTTTTCTAAAGCATGTTTTTTTGCAAACACTCAAATTCAATTTAATACTTATTTTTGACCATATCATTCTAAAATAAATAAAAATCAAACATCTAAATTCCTTCTATTCTAAATGTTGAAATTACAAATCATGGATCATTAACATGGATATTTCAACACCAAAAATACAAAAATATTTTCTGCAGAAAAAAGACTTTGACTTTTCAGGATCTGCCAAATCTTTAACCGAAAAACAAATTCACCAAAACCTGGTCTCAAATATACCCGAAAAAACAGTAAAAGAAAAAAATAGTAAATTGAGGGATATTCATCATGAAATCTTATCAAGACAAAAGCGAACTGGTCAAAGAAATTGAATCACTAAAAAAACAAGTCCAGGATTTTAGCAAAACCGGAGAATCACAACACGAAGGTGAGAAAAAATTCAGGGAACTAACTGATTTATTACCGCAAGTTTTTTTTGAAACAGATGCTGAAGGGATGCTTACATTTACGAATCAACAGGCATTTGAGATTTTTGGATATTCTCAAAAGGATTTTGATAAAGGTTTAAATACTCTTCAAATGTTAGCTCCGGAAGATCGAAACAGGGCAAAGGAACATATTCAAAAAATAATGACGGGAGAGGATGTTGGAGATTCAGAATATTTGGCGAAAAGAAAAGATGGCACCACTTTCCCTGTTTTAATATACTCAGATCCAATTATTAAAAATAATAAACCTGTTGGATTAAGGGGTATTATAATAGACATCACTGAGCGCAAGCAGTTTGAGAAGACGTTACAAAAGAGTAAAAACCAAATGCAAGCTATCCTTGATGGTATTACTACAAATATCGCATTCGTTAACGATAAATTAGAAATAAAATGGGTGAACAAAGCTGCGGCTGATTCCGTTGGAAAAACGCCTAAAGAGATGATTGGTGGCAAATGTCATGTTTTCTGGGCTGACCCGGAAAAACCATGCGTCAATTGTCCGATTGTGAGAGCATTCAAGACAAAAAAATCCGAACAGTCCATAATGACCACTCCAGATGGAAGAATTTGGGATGAACGAGGAGAGCCTGTTTTTGACGCTGAAGGAAAAATTATAGGCGTAGTCGAAATTGCACATGACGTCACCGCGCGCAAGCAGGCGGAAGCAAAAATACAACATCTCAATCTTGTCCTTCGCGCAATCCGCAATGTCAACCAGCTTATAGTCGAAGAAAAAGACAGGGATGTACTCATTCAAAAAGTATGTGAAATCCTGACTGAAAACCGCGGATATGGTTATGCATGGATTGTACTTTTGGGTGAACAGGGAGAATATCTAAATTCTGCAGAAGCCGGATTGGGTAAAACCTTCGTGCCGATGAAAAAGATGCTGGAACAAGGGAAGCTGACGGATTGTGGAAATAAAGCCCTGAAAAAAAAGGACGTAGTCGTCATAGAAGATATCGGCAAAGAATGCGGAGATTGTCCACTTTCCGCAAACTATGCCGGGCGGGGTGGCTACTCGATCTGTATCAGGCATGGCGACAACATTTACGGATTGCTCACGGTTTCGGTTCTCGGATATTTTATAAAAAATAAAGAAGAGCAAGACCTTTTCAGAGAAGTCAGCGGAGATATTGGTTTAGCCCTGCACAGTATCGAAGTTGAGAAAAAGCGCAAGCAGGCGGAGATGGAGCTTTCTCAGTCCAGGGAATTTCTTGACAGCGTGATCAACGGTATCGCAGATCCCATTTTCGTAAAGGATGAGGAACACCGCTGGATTGCGTTGAACGACGCTCATTGCAGGAAGTTTGGTTACTCGCGTGATGAGATGATCGGCAAATCCGACTACGATTTTTTTTCCAGGGAGCAAGCCGACGTGTTTTGGGCCCACGATGACATGGTTATAGCTTCGAACGAGGTTAATATCAACGAGGAGGAAATTTCCGTTGGGGGTGAGAAGCGCATCATTTCTACTATCAAGTCGTCATTCACAAACCCGGTAACCGGCAAGAGAAATATCGTGGGCACCATCCGGGACATCACTGAGCGCAAACAGACTGAAGCAGAGATTGTCGAGTGGCAGCATCGTTACGAATCTGCAGTGCAGGCAAGTGGGCATATTCTTTATGATTGGGATTCCACAACCAATCAAGTTACTTATGGAGGTGCTGTAGAGAAGATATTGGGATATTCAATGAAGGAAATGGAAGGCGGACTAAAACGTTGGATCGAGCTCATTCACCCTGATGATGTGGATCACTTTAACAAAACCATCAAAAACCTGGTCGCTACAAAAAAACAAGCCCAATTGAGCTATCGTTTAAAAACAAAGGAAGGGCAATACATTTATATTGAAGATTCCGGCAATTTCACTGTTGACGCGAAAGGTAAGTTAAATAGAATGATAGGATTTGTTAAGGATATCACCAAGCGCAAGCAGGCGGAAAATGCACTGCGGGAAAGTGAGGAAAGATTCAGACGTCTTTTTAAGGATTTAGGCGATGCTGTATTTGTCACAAAAATTGGCGGGACAGATATGGGCAGCATTATGGAGGTTAATCCTGCTGCAGAAAAACAAACCGGTTACACAAGGAACGAACTAAAAGGCATGAATATTATCAAAGATCTTTCCATTAGTAAATCAGGAGAACTGAGTACTAATGAGTGGGATGAAAAGCTCGATAAAGGAGAGATGGTTACTACTGTAGAAAAAAAGAGAAAAAAGGATGGGACTGAATACTGGACAGAAGTTATTGTAACACCAATAGAGTTTAAGGGCGTGAAAGCCAGCTTATCAATCAACCATGACATTACCGAGCGTAAGTGGGCTGAAGAACAAATAAAAAAATCTCTCAAGCAAAAAGAATTACTCCTCAAAGAAATTCACCACCGGGTAAAAAATAATTTAGCAGTCGTATCCGGATTGTTAAATATGCAATCCACTTATATTAAAGATAAAGATGCATTAGCTGCTTTCCATGCAACAAGAAACAGAATTTCTTCAATGGCAGCGATTCATTCCCAGCTCTCTCATTCGGAAGATTATTCCACCATCGATTATAAAGAATACGTTAAAAAACTGGTCTCTAATATTTTTTATTCTTCACAGACGTCCGGACATGTAAAACTTCATATTGATTTGGATGCTATTACCATGTCTATTGATAAAGCGATACCATGCGGATTATTAATAAATGAGATTGTGACCAATGCGCTAAAACACGCTTTCCCGGAAAATCGAAAAGGCAACCTTCGAATTATTATGTCTTCTTTAGAAAACAGAAATTGTGAAATAATTGTTAAAGATGATGGTATTGGAATTCCAAAAAATTTTGACATTGAAAAAACGAAAACATTGGGATTAAAATTAATTAATATGATGACTAAACAAATTAGTGGGACGATTGAGATAATTTCAAAAAATGGAACAGAATTCAGGATAAAATTAAACACGGAACCGGGGCAGGTGATTCGTTAGCAGGTATAGGTAAAGGAACAGGTTAAGGTAAAGAAAAAACAAAAAACTTTACCTATACCTTTGCCTTCACCTTTCTAATTGTGGGGTAAAATAAATTGCAAAAAGTGAAAATTTTAATTGTTGAAGATGAACTAATTCTCGCCATGGAATTGGAGATGAGACTTCAATCCAAAGACTTTTACAATACAAAAATTGTTACTAAAGGTGAACAAGCCGTCAAATCTGCAAAGAGCTTTCAACCGGATGTGATATTAATGGACATTATGTTACCTGGTGTAATTAATGGAATTGAAGCAGCAATTCAAATTCTTGCTTTTAAAAAGATACCGATAATTTATATCACTGGGAACGATCACCTGAGAGAAGATGCTAAATTACTGGCAACCAATCCCGTTACCATATTGGGTAAACCTTTATCCGCCTGGGAGTTGTTTGAATCACTTGATAAAGCGTTGAAAAATTATCATGAATAAGAAAAAACGAGATAAAAAGATATTAATTGTAGAGACTGAGGCAATAATAGCTATTGAAATAAAAATGAGATTAGAGTCAAAAGGTTTCGAAGCAGCTTTTGTCTCAACAGCAAAAAATGCATTAAAATTAATGACAGGTTACAAACCCGATTTAATTCTGACAGCGATCATTTTGGGTGGCGGGATGGATGGGATTGAATTAGCGAGTATTATTCGAAAAGAAAAAAACATCCCGGTGATCTATTTGACCGCTCTCGACTATATGAAAAGCGATCCACGGCTTTTGGAAACTCAGCCTGTTGGTATTTTGGGAAAACCATTTTCAGAAAATGATTTGTTTGAAATGATAAACAATGCATTAAGCAACATTCATAATACTACAAACAATTTTTGACACCATCCTTTTTTTCTCCACCTAAAATATTCTTTCGCCACCAAGACACGAATGTTATAATGCCCTTTAGGGTACACAAAGTTATAAAAAACAATGAACAAAAATGTAATATAAAAATAAAAGCACAAAGATGAGTTTGAAATTTAATTTACTTCTATCTTATTTTTTTTTCGTGTCTTGGTGTCTTTGTGGCAAGAATTTAGAAATAATTCAAGCTTAAAAGCCATTGAATTAAATCAAAGAAAATCGGAGAAAATAAGTTGAGCAAAAAAAATAAAAAACAGAATCCTAAAAAGAGAAAACGAATCGCTGTGGTTGATGGTACATCTATCCCAAATCAGTTGAGAAAGGCTCGGAGTTACCCGGTTAAAGAATGTTACATTACTGAGGGATGGCAAGAAGGAGGAATAGGAAATATTTACATTTTGAGAGAAAAGCCTAATGGTAATTTTGTAATGGGCGTTTTTCTCATTGACATTTTTTGTCTGGGATTAAAAAATACATTTTACAATCCAGATATTTCTTCGGCTGAAATTAAAGACATGATAAATAATAAACCTGATGAAAAACAAATAGAAATTGATATTGACGATGCTCATTCAATTATTTATGGCGGTATCGATTACGCGGAGAATCTTGGTTTCAAGCCCCATTCTGATTTTAAAGTAACGAAATTTATCTTAAGTCCCTGGGAAGAAATTGAGTTTGATGATACAATTGAATTTGGGAAAGATGGCAAGCCGTTTTATTTTGCTGGGCCTTATGATTCACAAGAAAAAATTAGCCGTATCATTAGGCATCTTGAAGAAAGCGTTGGAAAAGATAATTTTACTTTTGCAATCCCCGGAGATGATTTAATTTACCAATCATAATTATCAACCTTATCACGATTTTTCTACTGATTACGAGCGCAAAAAATTCTCTCACAGAAAAGAATCATTACAACAATATTTTTTCTGTGACCTGTTCATTTCTGTGGGCTGGTTAAATGGGCTATAATTCCTTTAACTGGTTAAATCAAATCTTCTTTTCATAAACCCGATACATCTTCACCAAATCAAAGTCCAGATTAATAAGCGCGTTGTTCATTAGATAATTATCTTCCAAAACCCAGTTCGCTTCAACGTAAATATCCTTGTGCGCCAGTACTTCATGAAGCCGGCGAAACAACAGCACCGAAACCCCCTTTTTTTTGATACTATTTTAAGAAGCCCATTGCCCAGACGCGGTACCTGTTTATCCTCTTAATTCCCCAAAGCAATTTGAAGATGCCGAAAGGTAAAAGTCTTCCATTCATATTTTTCAAAAATAATGGCAGGATTCTTGTCTTGAATAATAAAGAAAAATGTCTAATAATTCAAGTGAAATTTTGATTTGAAGGTGATAGGTCAGCTATTGCTGGTAAAAACTTTACTAAACCTTTAAGGTTTAGTAAAGTTGCATTATCCAAACTGAATAACCATATATCGCTTTGCAAGCCTTCCGCGTGAGTTTTTGAGCCGTGTGGGCACATATACTTGTTAAGGATTAAAAGTATGCGCTCAATAAATGATGGTAAAAATGCGCTGTCATTCCTGACGAAGCGAAGCGTAGTTCAGGAATCTCCAGGGTAAGGGAGATTCCTGCATTCGCAGGAATGACATGCTTTATTCGAAGTCCATTTACCATTAAATATTGAGCGGATACGGTTAAAATGTAACATTCAACTAAAATATTTCTTCTAACTTATTTAATCTGTTAACAGAAATGCATGGCGCAAAGAGCAGGGAGCATGGCGTAAAATATGCTTTTAGCGCCATGCTCTATGCGCCTTGCTTTCCTTGACATGCATCTTTACTTAAAAAAGTAATGTATTTAATGTTGCAAAATAAACCTTAACGAGTATAAATACAAAGCTATTCCTCATCCTTAATCTTCATAAGATACTGGTAAGCCGCATCATATTCATTAGGAATAATTCCATCAAGAATCGCTTCTTCAATCTGTTTTTTGATTTCGCCAATTTTTGGGCCAGGAGTAAGCCCGCACACTTCCATAATAACATCGCCGCGAACCGGTGATTGGAAAGCGCGCAGGTTATCTTTCTCTTCAACTTCCTGAATTCGTTCCACCACGTAATCAAAATTTGCCAGGTGTTTTTTGACTCGTTGTGGATTTTGAGATGTGATATCAGCCCGGCACAGTGTCAACAGGTCATCGATATCTTCTCCAGCCTGTACAATTAATCTTCTGACAGCAGAGTCAGTTACGCCTTCTTCCGAAAGATGGATTGGACGCAAATGAAGCCGGGTCAATTTCTCGGCATATTTTAACAAATTGGTGGGTAACTTTAATCGGCGGCAAATTTTTGGGATCATTCTGGCGCCAATTTCTTCATGCCCATGAAACGTCCATCCCTGGTTTTCAACAAATCTTTTGGTGATTGGCTTGCCAATATCATGAACCAAAGCTGCAAATCTCAATTCCTGTTTTTCACTCACTTGAGCGATATTATCCACCACCATCAAAGTATGTTTAAAAACATCTTTGTGGTGATAATCCATGCGCTGTTCCACACCCTTCATTTTTGTCATTTCCGGGAAGATCAATCCTAAAACACCGGTTTCATCTAACAGGTTAAATCCAATAGATGGTATATCAGCAGCAAGGATTTTCATTAATTCATCCGTTATTCGCTCCTGGGAGATGATCTTCAATCTCTGGTGCATAGCTTTTAATGCTTTAAATGTTGCAGGGTCGATATCAAACCGGAGTTGCGTGGCAAATCGCAGCGCTCTCATAATCCGTAATGGATCGTCTTTGAAAGTTAGCACCGGATCCAGCGGCGTGCGGATAATTTCCCTTTTAATATCTTGCTGCCCTTTTAGCGGGTCATAAATCTCGCCAAAATTATCCTTATTAATTCCCAAGGCAATTGCATTAATTGTAAAATCACGTCTTAACAAATCATCATCCAAAGTTGACTCGACCACAACCGGTTTTCTCGAATCTTCAAAATAATTCTCTTTTCTTGTGCCAACAAACTCCAATTGAAAGTCATTGAAATTGACCATCGCGGTGCCAAATTTTTCATAAATGACGATATTGCGGGTAGCCAGCAGCTTTTTTGCAACAGCCCGGGCAAAATCAGGCCCGCTGCCGACGACAGCAAAATCAATGTCCTTGACGGCTTTGTTAATAATTTTATCCCGTACAAATCCACCGACAGCCCAGACAGAAAGTTTCTCTCTATCAGCTATTTGACCAATTATTTTAAGTATTTCCTGTTCGTTCATTTTTACCGTTTAAATAAATTATTATATCAATTTTATTGTTCTAAAAATATAAATCCAATCCTGCTTGAAATGCAAACCCACCAAGGCTATGCCTGGCAATAGCCGGCACGCCTCCTTGACCAATTGATGAAACTTCCATTTCAATAAAAAAGGCTGCATGAGGGAAGATTGTATAGTCGGCGCCTATTTCAAGAAAAAATCCCCTGCCGTCTTTACTATCACTGTTTTCATTACTGTTGGGGAAAACTGATAAGCCGGGCTGCTCTTTAATTTTTGTAAAAGTCAGTCCTAAAGTAGTGTAAAAGTTCCATTTTCGGGAATTTTCGTTGTACCACCGAACTCCTACATTGTAAAAAGTTTCCTCCCAAAGTGGGCTTCCGGGAGTACCGTTCTCTTGTTTGGCTTTTTCATTTCTATATTTTGCATATTGAAGCGTCAAATAATTTGACCGGTAAAATCGGAAATTCACATGCCCGGTGTAAATGCCATCCCATTTGCTTGTATAAAGATTATTAAAATCATCCAATGAAATCCTGAAATAGCCGCCACCTCCTCCAGCTACAACGCGCGGCAGAGAGAATGAATGCCAGGCTTTCACAGGATTTGTAACAAGCAGAATGATTAAAAGTGCGAACATTACAACAGTCAATTTATTGTTCATGGCTATTTACCTCCGGGAAAAATAACAAAAAATTCAAACAAACCAGGCAACCTTTTTACCCTTATACGTGTCTTATAATACAGAAGAAGGAACACCAAAATAGAGGGGAAACAATGTCCACTGCTTTTTTCGTATTTTTAGCAATCATTATCATTTTTTGGCATCCACCATTTCAAACACCCGAATATTTCAAAAGAATTTTTCGCCCGCTCGTGTTAATAATTTTAACAGCAATGTTGATTTTTATCGGGGCTGTTAATTCATTGACGAAAAACGATCAAAACAAAATCGATACCGCTAAAATTGAATCTAAAATTCATTCTTGCAATGGTAAAATGACCAAATAATGAATCCATATCTTCTTATCTTCTTCAGCAATCACAGCAAACGGTTGATTTTTGTAAGTTCAAAAAAAATCTACCGCATTCTATTTGTTTTTCAAAAATCTATAAATATTAATTACAATTAAAACACCTAAAACATCTGCCAGAACATCATAAACATCTGCCCATCTGCCCGGCACAAACGCCTGGTGAATCTCGTCAAAAACAGCGTAACAGCAACCAACAATTAACGTGTACAGATACCATTTCTTCTGCCAGCTAATTCTGCTATTGAAAACAAAAAATCTTCTCAACAAAAATGCTAAAATTCCAAACTCAACCATGTGAGCAAGCTTATCCTGTGTTTTAAATCCCAAATCCGGTACTGATAAATTTGAGATTGAGGACTGAATGAAAATAGCAACTATCCACAGAATTGCAGGAAGTTGATAAAGCAGGTATTTACTTAGGTTCGTTTTATTAGCTGGCATCTTTTTCCTAAAAATTTCTTTCTTTCGATAATCATGGTTTTTGAAATCAAATCCTTTTTTAAAATAATTTATCGGGGTAATCGACTTGGAATAAATGATGCTGGATTCTTAATGCTTGTTACTGGATACTCCCCTCCCCATTCTGAATTCATAATCGAGCATACAGGAAAAAGAAACTAGAATCAAGCATCCTGCATCCAGTATCAAGGAACAAGAATCCAGGATCAAACATCTTCACATTATACAAACTGAAAAACCAGTAATAGCTCAAAACTTTTTGTTCTAACCAGAAGCATAAGCTATAAGTTAACAATATTTTTTTTATATACAACCATTTTCTCCTTGATTGTTAGAAATTTTTAACGTAAATTTGTCTTCAAAAGTTCAGTAGAAAAGGTCTAAATTCGTAACTATATGCAAGAAACAATTCCGGACATAGAATTAATTAAGCAAGCGTTAGAAGGGAATCAGCAGGCATACACAGAAATTTTGAAAAAATATCGTGCGCCGTTGTATAATCTCCTGTACCGCATGGTAAAAAATAAAATGGAAACAGAAGACCTGGTGCAGGAAGCGTTTATCAAAGCGTTCAAATCATTAGCCAGTTTTAATGATGATTATGCTTTTTCCACCTGGCTGTACAAAATCGCCATAAATAATTGTATCGATCATTTCCGAAAAAAGAAACTTAAAACTTTTCCCATTGACAAACCCATCGAGTCAAAAGATGGAAGTATTAAGAGGGAATTTCCCGATGTCAGTTACCAACCTGATAAATATTTGCTTTCCAAAGAAAAAGAAAAAATTATAAATGAAGCAATCCAAAACCTGCCGGAAAAATACCGCACTGCCATTGTTCTGCGGCATAACGAGGATAAATCTTACGAGGAAATTAGTGAGACAATGGGTATTCCCCTGGGCACGGTAAAAGCCCGCATCTTTCGCGCCCGCGAAATGTTAAAGAAGGAGTTGAAGCATAAGTTGTTTCCGAAGTAGGTATGTAGGTGTTAATAACCACAGGGCTGTTCAATTCTAATGTTATTTTGTAAAAATTTTTTATAGTTAATCTAAAAAATTATTTGGCAAATTGAATCTTCGAACAATTGATTTTAATAACCCAATGCCAAGTTGTTTACCTTCACCATGACATGTTACTGAATGAAATGTATTCGTGGACTCTTGATAAAATATTCTTTCACTTCCTCTACCGCGACTTGAAGATAATTCAATAATACCGTACTTTTTTAATCTTTTTTTTAGTTCGCGATATGTTAATCTTTTGGGTTTAGGCATGATTTATTTGGTAGGAATTAATTTCACCAGATAGATCATTTAAAAATGGAAATGATGTTTTTTTACTCAAAGCTTCTTTGTCTGGAGTTATAAATATTGGTTTTAGAAATTTAGAGTGAATTAATTTATTCCAATATTCTGGAGGGGCAGGATTGATAATTTTATTGAAAAGACCTTTGGAAATTGCAAATGTAATATAATTAACAATATTATTAATAATACTTTTTTCTGCTTCTTCAACTGTATCACCTTCTCCGACAAGATCAAATTCGAGACAATGGGCAGAAAAAAGATCATCTTCATTTTCTATAATTATATTTACTTTTATGATAATACCATTTTTGGTTATTTTTACGGAATTTTCATATGCATCTTTTATCCAGTTTTCATATACGTACATGATATACCTTTTTTTAAGCTACGGCTTTTACTTTAGTTAATCATTCAATTTTACAAAATTATTCTAACAATGTCAAGTATTTTATACTAATTATTTTTCAATTGATCTCAAGAGTTTTTGTAATATTATCTGAAAATAAATTTCGGCCATTAGGTCAAATTACTGAAAACTCAACAACCAACGAAACTTCCAATTCTGTTCTGGTTTGGAAAATCCGTTTAGATTTGGCTGGTTCAGCCAGATTGGAAACTCTAATCGAATTTTACGAAGTTTCCCTAAAATCATCTTATTAATTATTAATCCAAAACCCGCATCAAATAAATATTGATCTTTAGATTCGTACATAGACACCACTCCGCCATCAAAAAACAGCTTAACATCAATTCCTGCAAAAATTCTTCCCACGGACTTTGGAAAAAGCTGGTGAAGTTTTCTAAACGTCAAATCCACATTTGCTGTCCATAGCCGATCGCTTGAAAGATACGAATTATTTTCATAGAATTTATTTAAATACCCCCTTAAATTTCCATCGCCCGGCAAATGGTAATTTATCCATGTTGGGTATGAACCTGGTGAACGAAGATAATAATAGTCGAAACGCTGGACAGGATTTGCCTCTGCAATCCCAAATCTTTCCTGGATTGGGATATTTTTTGCTGGATAGCAATAACCCAAAAAGCTCCTGAATTTAAACCAGACTTTACCAGCTTGTTTTAGCGTTTCATAATTGTACTGCAATGACAGTCGTGAGTAATTAAAATCACTTTTAAAAGTTTTAGATGAAAGTTGAAGATTAAAAACAAACTTGTGGTGAGGCATCTTTGTGGGATTATCCAGGATATAAGAAAAATAAAGTTTATTTATATTCCCGGGCACCCACTCTTTAACTTTAAAAATATCTTTTCCAATTTGTTTTTTCCGATGGTCATATTTTTCATCGAAAAGATGGAAGTGGGAAAATCCAAAACGAAAATTATGTGTGGGCAGTTGGAGGAATGATTTTATGATATTATAATTCAAATTGGCATTAAAAGAAAATCTACCAGCCACTTTTTTAATGTAAAAATGTCGCCATAAATTTTTATTCATTTTTTCCCATGGAACTGAGTAACCCAAATTAAAATCAAATTTCTGTGATTCCAGGTTGTACCACAAATAATTTCTCATCACGCCATAACGGTTTAAATAGCTGCCGAATAATTTTAAACCTAACTTAACACCATCAATTTTGTTATACCAGATTCGAGGCCATAAAAATAATGAATAAGCATCGCGGGGCATATAGTACATACTTGGGAACTCGGGATATAAAAATAATTTAAACCGCGGTGTGCCATTATTAAAACGATTTTGATCTAAAATTATATCCCGAGGGTCCAACCATATCCTTTTAATTTTTGATTCTGTTAAAAAAGTTAGTCTTGTTTGACTTTCTCTGCCATCCCATATTTTTGTGATGGTATCATTTTCTGTTGTTATGGCTTCAGCTTCAACCGGTAAAACGCCATCTCCCAATCTTTTGAATATCACATCAGTCTTCCAAACACCAGTTTTTTGTTTTTTACTCGTTATGTTACAACATGCATAATCAATCCTGGGCGTGCCTGTCATCCAGGGTTGAAAAAACCAATCTAACTTTTCACCATGCACTTCTTCGGCAACACTTTGAAGGCTGTTCAAATCGACGTGTTTAAATTTCCATTCCTGGTAATAAGCTCTTAATATTTTTATGAAATTTTCTCTGCCGACAACGTAATCCAGGATGGCAAAAAATTTAGTTGGTTTTACATAAACATTGTAACCATACAAGTATGGATCTTTAAGTTGGTAACATTCTGTTGCCAGTGGTTTTTCAAATCCGCTATAAAAGTAGTAATTAAGTGAATTGAGTTGAACTTGAGAATAGTCAGGATAAGATTTGAATTGCTTAAAAGGATTTTTAATTTTCGATGGCAATATCGGTTTAGTAACACTTTTTCCAAATTTCTCTTTTTTGTACAAATCAGATAAATAAGTTACCAGTCCTTCATCCAACCAGCCATCTTTGTGTTCATTGTTTGCCAGCGCGCCGTAGAAATACATGTGGGCGATTTCATGAAAAGTCAGGACAAAATCATAATAGCCCAGCACTGTCATCATTGGGTATTCCATTCCGCCATCAGTTAAGCCCTGTCCGATGGTGATTTGTGGATAGGGGAATTTTCCCACTTTATCTTCCAACCACTCGATTGCTTGCCTTGCTGCATCTAACGCTTTTTTGTTCCATTGTTTAAAAGAAGATTTTTGATAAAGAATATGAATCGGAATTTCGCCCCATTTTCCCTCTTCGTAAAGATAATCAGGGCTGGTTGTCCAGACAAAATCATGAACTTTCTCCGCATGAAAGGAAACAACTCGCCTGTTCGTTTGTTTTTGTAATGTTGATCTTTTTCTTCCCCTGCTAATTGGAAAATGAACTTCAGCTTGTTTCCAACCGGGGTCTCCGGCTGTTACTTCTCCCGTCGCCGCAACGATAAATGAATCGGGAACATCAATTGTTACATCATAAGTAGCAAACTCTCCGTAGAACTCACCCAGAAAATGATGGGGTGTATCATCCCAACCATTCTTATCATAAACACAAACCTTGGGGTACCATTGGCTGATTTCATATAATTGACCTTTATACCCGCTCTTATCGTACCGTGAATTATACTTCCTGATTTTTGTAACGAATTTCAAAGATAACTCTACCTTATCCCTGGGGAATATTTTAGAATCAAAATTCAATTTGACTAATGTGCTGTCTTCATTATATTTTTGCTTGAATTTGATTTCTTTATAAAAAGGCGGGGGTGTCGCAGCTAAAATGAAGTGAACCTTCAAATACCCGGTCTCTTCAGGGGAATTAATTAAATTGATTGAGGCAGCTTTTGCCTCCCTGTCCATTATTGAACCTTTTTTAAACGCATTGGGGTAGAGAAAAAAATTAATTTCGGTAAGTGTATCCGGAGAGTTATTCGTATAAACAATTTTCTGAAAACCATTAACGTGGCGCTCTTTTACATCCAATTGCGCGTAAATTGAATATACGACATCCTGCTGCCAGTAATCAGTAGAATTTGCAGTAAACGGAAAAATTACTGACAATAAAAATATGAACATAAATATGTTGATCCATCGTCTCAACATAAATGTACCATTTAAATTATTTCTAAAAATTTTGAAATGCCATTTTTAGTTTATCCGGTGTTATGGGAACAACACCAACTTCTCCACAAACTGCGCCTGCGGAATAGTTAGCCAGCGTTGTTGCTTCTTTTAGATTCGCGCCACAAGATAATGCCAGTGTTAAGGTGCTTATTACTGTATCCCCTGCTCCTGACACATCATGTACTTTCCGCGCTTTAGTCTCCACCCGGAAAACATCGCCATTTGATTCTACGAGACACATCCCCTCTTCACCGAGAGTAATGAGAACTGAATCGCAGTTCAACCGGTTTAATAATAATTTGCAAGCGTTTTCTACATCCTGGACAGAATCAATCCTGATACCTAATGCTTGCTCTGTTTCTTTTCGATTTGGTTTAAATAGAGTTACTGATTTATATTGGAAAAAGTTATCAAATTTTGGATCAACTGTAATAATTTTTTGATGCCTTTTTGCGATTTCGATTACCCGGGTGATAATACCAGCTGTTAGAAGTCCTTTATTATAATCTTGAATGATCACTGCATCAGCCTGGTCGATTGTTTTTTCAACTGTATTAATTACTTTTTCAGCAAGCTCTTTATCTATGGGTGATTTTGATTCCCGATCTGCTCTCACAATGTGTTGATCATCGGCAATTATTCTCGTTTTTACAACAGTTGGACGCTGTTCGCTTATCAGAAGATGTTCAGTGGGGAAATTTAAATTATGCATTAAACCGGTCAGTACTTTTCCAGTATCATCTTCGCCAACTATCCCGATAAGAATTGGGATAGCCTTCAGGGAATAAAGATTATAAGCTACATTTGCAGCGCCACCCATCCTGGTAAATTCTGTCTTCACTTCTACTACTGGCACCGGAGCTTCAGGGGATATCCGGTTAACTGTTCCTTCAACATAGCGATCTAACATGAGATCGCCAACTACTAATATTTTCTTATCTTTAAAACAATCAAAGAACGAATTTAATCTCTCTTCAGTTGTCGCAACCATTACTTTTCCTTCGCACAAAACAATATAGCATTTTAATATTTAAAAGTCAACAATTATTTACGATTTTTAATTTTATTTATTGTTTTTTAAGTCAAGCTTGTTAAATAATATCTTTTGCATATCTTACCTGAAATATTCTTCTGCCACCTTTGTGGTAAGAATTTGTGTCTGTACAGTATTCAATAAAGTAACAGTTGCAGTAGCAGGATTATAAATATTGTACGATTATTGCTGCCACTGCCTCTGCTACTGCAACTTGTCGCGCTGGGGAATATCAACAATTTTGACTTCCCTGCTGCTCAAGTTTAAAATGGCAACCGTGCTTTTCCCGGTCACCCAGCCACCACATTCTCCCGGATTCACAATAATCGTTCCATCTGTTAGCTGTTCTACGAATGGTTTATGATCATGCCCATAGATTATTACATCATAATTTTGAGACTCTTTTAACTCTTTGAGTAAACAAGGATCATGGAGCACACAAATTGCCTGACCACCTACTGACAAGAAAAATGGCGGCTGGAATACGTTGCCATCATAAATTTTGTACAAGCCCAGAATTTCACCATCGTTATTCCCCAACACGATTTTATATGGACATCGTAATTTTTTTATTTCCCTGGCAGTAAACGGAGCAACTAAATCACCCGCATGAATTACAAGGTCCACTTTTTCCCGATTGAATAATTCGACAGCCGCCCGAATAGCAGCTAGATTGTCGTGGCTGTCTGACATTATTCCTATATTATTTACATTTTCCATTTGTGTTCACTCCATAAAATAATTGAAAACAAAATAATTACCTCCCATTCCACCTGCGATCCAACCTAATTACCAAATTTCCCAATCCCGATCTCTCCCATCTTCACAAAAAAAATCCACGCCCAAGGTCATATTTTTTAAGAGCGTGGAATTTCTATTCAAAATTCAGATCAAATGGTTTGATATTCTTTCTGAAAAATTTTTAAGGACAGAGAAATAATTAACTTGGACAATCGATAAAATAATTTAATTGATTTTTAATAACTTAACTAATGCTACATACCCAATTTATTTATTTCACGTCCCTAAGGTAAAAATGATCCCAAAGAAAATTTTCCACATTGTTATAATGGCAGCTGCTAATTTTTATCTCAAACGCTTACCTCATCTCTGCCCATTTTCTCTGAATAACCGATTCAACATAGCGTTTTATTGCCTCGTCTAATGAAGAACTGTTGGCAAGAAAGGGCTTAATACACTCCATTAATATTTTACGGCTCTCCGGAATTCGATAACGGTCCAACTCAATTTTTTCGAGTAAAATCTTAAAATTATCAAAAGGGTACAAGAATAAATCGGGAAATGAAGCATATTCCAAAATCCGGATAAGTCGAAATTCCGGCGAAAATGTTTCAATAGGAGAATCCCAAAAGTATTTATTTAGGTTGTTTGGCATATTCTAAAATATCATTAATTAGGTCTTTGGTGAATGTGATAAATTCATTTTCATCGATCTCCAAAGACGTTAAGACTTGACCTTCCCAAAACGAGACTTCTAATGCAATAATTAGTTCCTCAAACGTGGGCGGCACCATTTTTATAGCTGATTTTTTAATAACATCTTGTAATGAGAAATCTTTCAGCAAAAAGTACAAATCAAAAAAATCTTTGGCTGTTTTTCTAGAATATATTGCCGTTATTTTATTGACAGCAATATTCTCTTTTGTATCCAAAAAAAACTTGTTTTGTTTCACACGCTGTCCAATGACAGGAAAAGGATCGTAAATAAATTCAAGTTTTAAGGAAACTTTCCCTGCTTTAATAAATGCTCTTTTAAATGATTTCTCATTGACTGTCAGGGTAATGTCATATATCGTGGCAATTTTTTTTAAAATTTTCGCAAACTCTAATTCGAATTCAATTAGATCATATCTTTCACCCCAAAAGAAAAAATCCAAATCTTCGGAATATCGATGATTATAGTAAAACCGCGAAAGGCACGTTCCGCCAGTTAAATAAAATTTTTCAGAACTGAAAAAAGAAAGAACCTTATCTTGTATGGGATAAAGATTCGATTCATAAAATTCCTTTTCATTGCGGTTTATTTTTCGTATTAAGTTTTTTGGCTCGTTAAAAGGCATCTTTTATTTTTTTAAATTTTCACCAAGCGTTCAGTATTACTTTTTTGGTTATTAAAAAAGCTCAACTTAATTAACTCACAGCACGGGTTATCCAGTTAACTCCGAAAACTAAAGTTATTTGGAAAATGTAGGATTTATAGTTCCCCCCTTTGAAGGGGGGCCAGGGGGGATGTCATTAAATTACAAACAGTTAAGGGAACATCCCCCTGTATCCCCCTTCAAAGGGGGACTTTTGAATCTTCGGTTTCATTCATTTGCGGAGCAAACTGGATAACCGTAAACTCACAGTCCTAACCTATTATCCTCAACACTAATATAAATATACATTGTTCTTCGATCAAAGTCAATCAATATTTAGATTGACATTAATAGTTGTGCCAGAATAGGTTCGCAGGAAACAGGATAGAATGACGATTTGTACACCGATTTTGCATTTTTTTATTCGATATTCGATGTTTGTTATTCGATATTCAAAAAAAGAAATAACGAATCTACCATAAAAAATTGGCGGACATTCTGTGTCGAACAACGAATTATTAATAATGAACATGTTTTTTTTAATTCCTGTTCTATGTTCGGAAATCGGTGAAAAAAATCTTAAAACCACTTTGTTGATAGTACAAGGACACTTCAAACACGATACCCAAGCCCGCCTAGTTTTTCAGCCACCTGTTTTCGTTTATCCCCTTGAATTTCAATATCCTGTCCTTTAACGGTGCCTCCAGCGCCGCAAAACTGCTTAAGTTCACGAGCAAGGTTGCTAATTTTTTCAGGATCATATTTAAAACCTTGAATGACAGTTACTTTCTTTCCACGTCTGCCTTTAGTCTGCAAAAAAATTTTTATTTTCTGTTTTTCAGGCAGAATGCTATTCGCTTGAGAATTTTTATCACCGCTTCTATCAGCTTCAATTTTCCGGCGAATACCTGGATCTGTGGAATAGACTAATTTTGTTTTGTTTTCTTTCATTTGTTCTTCCAAAAATCTATTGAAATTGTAACCGATCACAGGGCAAAAAAATATGCAAAATATTCTCCTACAGAAAAAAACAAAAAACCTTGTAACAGTTCACTTGTATCTGAAATCAGACATTTGCGATGTTGAGTTCACAATCAACAAATTAGACTAAAAGAACAATGGTTTAGTTTCTTATATAAATTAGGTACGATTTCTTTCGCGTGCCTCTGGCACTACTAAGGTTAAAGAGACAAAAATAAGGTTTCAAAAATATTCAGCTTAGCAAAAAAATTTGACACCTGATATTGGTGAACGATTACAATTTTTTTTCTGTGGCGTGTTCCTTTCCGTGGGCTAATTTGTACTTTGAATTTAATCCTATGGTCGCTTAGTTAAAATTATCTCTAAATATAAAAAGAACAGGTATTAAATGCAACTGAATTTTTTTAGTAAATTCTGATTTTTTTATTGACATTTTGAAAAACATATCATATATTTACAATGGTGAACGGTGATCTCCGGTCCATGTATCGGGTTCAGGTCTTTGCCCCGAGGCGTCAGGACATGTCATAGTACAGTAATCCGGTTTTCCGGAGCGCCAACCTGTTTGAGACCCGTTCACCGTTTTTTTTATCACTTTTATTTTATATCTGAAGTTTGATTAAATCATTAGCAGCAGTTCAAATTGAATTTAGGAAATTAGGTAATTAGTAAAATAGGTAATAGGGGAGTGGAAAAATTACACTGTTTCCTTATTACCCATTTTCCCAATTACCCAATATTTTAATGTCTTATTATGAATAAGTTGCAATTTCTATAAGATGAGTGGTGGTCTATTACAATTAGAAGATATCCCTCAGCTCAATATGAATAAAAAAATACTCAACCGTATTTTAAAAAAGTCTCGGCACCCCGGACTATTAGAAGCGCTTACCGAAAAACTTTCACTTACCGATCTGCAGTCGCTGCTGTTAAAAGTATATCAAACGAAGTCACAAAAGCTAACACCTAAAGACCTTGTCACCCAATATTCACAAAACCGTTTCGTGAAACCGGCTCAAATTGATCCACGGGAAATAATAAAATTTGATTTACACGCCTATTCCCTCTTGCCAAAGGAATTTAGCATTCTTGAGCTTTCACCGGTTTGTCCGTTGGGAACGAATTCTGTGCTTGCGCCGATCAGCCAAAATAATACGGTCTCCACAATTCGTAATACAGAAGTTTGTTCAGATCCCACCGGTGTGCTCGCCATTGAATGTGCTTTGAGAAGGCAAACCTTGTATTCTCAAAATCCTCGCAGCACAAAAACAATTAAACTCGGCACAAGTTCCCGCGTGCTGCGGGCACAAGCATTTGATGAACCGGCTGCATTTGCCCATTTCAGAATATTCGCTCTTTGTACTGCCGGCAGAGACCAGGGATCATTTTTGTTTGAAATAGAATCTTTGAAAGAGCAAATAAATTATTATTTAGAACTCCTGACCAAAGCTGACGCGATTCATTTTGATGTGAAAGGAGTCAGGGTTCTATTTGTAATTTATAATTTGGATTTTTTGAATAATTTTGAGAGTAAAATTTTACATCCCTTAAAATCAAGCCATCCCCAAATTCAATTTGAAATTGACACCGATAATAGTAGTGGGAGGGAGTATTATTCACTTTTGCGTTTTCAAATGTTTGCCCAAAATGCAGCCGGTGAAGAATGTTTTTTAATTGATGGTGGTTTCACTGATTGGACACAACAATTATTAAGTAATAAAAAAGAACGGCTGCTCACCAGTGGAATGGGGAGTGAAAGATTTATTTACTGCTTTGGGAAAAAAAATATGGAGTATTAGATATATTTTGAAAAATCCAAGAAGATACGGAAACCCACCTTATTCGGTAGTCGTTGTTCATGGAGGCCCAGTAGCCGCTGGAGAAATGGCTCCGGTTGCCCGTGAACTCTCAACTGATTTTGGGGTAATTGAGCCAATTCAAACAGAATCTTCAATTGAGGATCAGGCAAATGAATTAAAAATTGTTGTAGAAAAGAACTGTGATTCTCCGATTACACTAATTGGTTTTTCCTGGGGCGCCTGGCTCTGCTACATATTCGCTGCAAAGAATCCTGTTTTAGTGAATAAACTAATTCTTGTTAGCAACGGTCCTTTTGAAGAAAAATATGTTTCTGAAATTCAGAAAACCAGGTTCAGCCGTCTGAACAAAAAAGAAATTGCTGAAGTTGAATCTCTGTTTGAAGTTTTAAAAAATCCATCCATGAAAGACAAAAATCCAATTTTCGCTCGATTCGGAATATTGTTCTCAAAAGCCGACGCCAATGATCCGATAAAATCCGAATCTGATAAATCAGAAATAGATTTTCAGTCTGAAATATTTCAAAGTGTGTGGAAGGAAGCAGCTGAGTTGAGAAGGAGCGGAGCGCTTCTTAAGCTTGGTAAACAAATAAATTGTCCTGTGGTTGCGATCCACGGCGAATATGATCCTCACCCAGCTGATGGCGTGCAAAAACCTTTGGCAGCAATCTTATTAAATTTTCGTTTTATCATACTCAAAAATTGTGGACATAAGCCGTGGATAGAAAGACATGCAAAGGAAAAATTTTATTCACTTTTAAAAGCAGAACTCATTTGAGATAATAACAAATTTTATAGAATATTTTCCTTTTGAAAATAGGAACAGGAGACACTCTCATGCAAAAAAATCTGGCCCTGACACTTACCGGCAGAGATCGAATCGGTATTGTGGAACAGGTAACTAAATTAGTTTTATATTGTGGTGGTAATGTTGAATCAAGTCGAATGACGCGATTGGGCGGCGAATTTGCCATGCTCATGCTTGTCACTGTACCTGAACAAAAAATTGAAGAATTAAACGATTCAATAAACAGCTTGCAAGGACAAGGATTTACTGTAACTTCGTGTCAAACTGAAGGGAGTGCTCCGGTTAAGTATGCCGGCTGGATACCTTATCAAGTAGAAGTCAACGGCGCGGATCACGAGGGAATCATTCATCTCATAGCACATCATTTGGCAGAGCATAACATTAATATCGAAACCATGGACACAAACATGGTCAAAGCACCTATGAGCGGCACGCCTCTTTTTATGATGACGGCAGTTATTCTTGCACCTTCGGATTTGTCATACCAGGAGTTGCAAAATGATTTAAAGACCATTGCTGATGAATTGAATATGGATATCAATATTTCTTCTTACACTGGGAAATAAACTGGCATAGATGCTAATCTATTGCCAGTTTAATTAATATTTTTACCTTGACATAAATATTTTTTATAGCTATATTTTAAAAAATAGATTTGTATCCGGTATAAACTTAAGTAATGATAAACCAATAAAAAAATATTCAATGCGAAAAATAATTCTAAATGTTGCTGTAAGTTTGGATGGCTTTATTGAAGGTCCCAACGGTGAATTCGATTGGTGTTTTGTTGATCAGGATTATGGAATGAAAGCTTTTATGGAGAGAATAGATACAATATTCTTTGGGCGGAAAAGTTATGAATTGGTACAACAAATGGGAAAAAATCCTTTTCCCGGTAAAACAAAATACGTATTTTCAGGAACACTGAAAAAAAAACAAAGTGATATTAAAATTATCAATCGGGATTTTGAAAGTGTAACCGAAAATATCAAAAAGCAACAAGGTAAGGATATTTGGTTGTTTGGTGGATCGGAGCTAATCACCGGTTTTACTAATGCCGGTTTAGTCGATGCACTTCATTTAGCAGTGCATCCGATAATACTGGGAGAAGGTAAACCGCTATTCAACGGAGTAAAGGAAAGGCAATATTTCGATTTGATAAACACACAAACCTACTCATCCGGTATAGTACAATTATTTTATCAACGTTTTATAGGAGGAGATCATGATCTCAATTTTTGCTTTATGGTTACCGATTTTACTTTCGGCTGTATTTGTATTCCTAGTGAGTTCTGTTATTCACATGGCGCTCCCATACCATCGCAAAGATTTTGTCAAAGTACCAAATGAAGATGATGTGATGGATGCACTCCGCAAATTCAATATTCCGCCGGGTGAATATGTTATCCCATGCGCCGAGAGCCCGGCAGAGATGAAAAGTCCTGAGTTCATCGAAAAAACAAATAAGGGACCTGTGGGATTTTTTACTGTAATGAAAAGCGGGACACAATCGATGGGAACAAGCCTGGTTTTGTGGTTCGTCTATAGCATTGTCGTAAGTATTTTTGCTGCTTATATCGCCAGTCGGGCGCTGGAATCCGAAGCACACTACATGGCTGTCTTTCGGTTTGTCGGCTGCACTGCTTTTATCGGTTACGCGGTTGCATTATGGCAAAATTCCACCTGGTATAAACGCAAATGGAGCACGACTCTTAAAAATACCTTTGATGGTCTTGTTTATGCGCTCGTAACGGCTGGTACTTTTGGCTGGTTGTGGCCTTAAACAAAATATCAAACAAGAGCTTATAAATTTTGTATAATACATACCACGCACTTTCTAAAGCATATTCATAATCAATTTGATTATGCAACATAAATTTTTTTTGCTAAAGAGTGCGTGACATGTTATTTTTTTAAGCATTGAATAATAAAAAATCGTGTTGAGATTACAAAATGTCTTCATTCACAAATAAAATCTGCTACTGGTCTCTGAACCGCCACCACCTGCTACAAAAATCCGTAAGTTTAGAACAAGTTTTAAAGGATGTCATCGGTGTTTACAGTTCACATCCTTCCGGGCCCCTGTCATTAAATGCACGCATGCGTTCATTCTGTGAACAGGAGTTCTATAATTTGGACGAAGACCAATTGGCTTTGCGCATACCAGCAATGCGACTATCCATTCACATGACACCAAAAGAAACAGCTCATAAAATTTTTACAGCAACTGTTCCACCGGCTTCAGACCCGGTGTGGCAGAAACGTTACTCACAGAAGAATCGCTTTATCAGTGAAGACGATTATCAAAATTATCAAAAAGCGGTTTTACAGTTTGCCAATAAACCACTCAGTGCCGCTGAAATAAAAGGGGCAATAAAAATTCCTGATGATAAAGTAAAGCTCATTTTAAACCGAATGGCTTATGAAGGCAGCTTGTTAAGAGTTGGCGCCAAAAGTCTTCGTTCAAATATCATAAGTTATGTTGCAACAAAATCCTGGGCTGGCAATAATTTTGTTCAAGTAGAACAAGAAAAAGCACTCAATTGGTTAGCCGGCGAATATTTGCGTGTTTTTGGTCCGACACGAATAAAAGACTTTCAGTGGTGGGCTGGTGTAGCAGCAAGTAAAGCAGAAAAAGCAATTTCAACCCATGAAACAGTTCCTATCGAAAACGATTACCTGATACTAAAAAACGATCTGAATGAATTTGAGTCTTTTAAAAAACCAATAAAAGATAGTTTATCTATCCTGCCCCGCTGGGACTGTTACACCATGGGCTACGCACCGGATGGAAGAGAGCGGTTTGTGAGTCCTGACATGCAGCACTATATTTATGGGAAAATGGGAGCCACAGGTGGAAATGGTTTAGGAGTTGTTTTGCTAAATGGTGTAGCGCACGGTTCCTGGGAATCCAGATTTAAAGGGAGTCAAATGAACGTGAATTTGAATATGTTTGAAAAACCTTCCGCTAAATTGAATAATGATATTGAAGAACAATTTAATGGAATTGCTGTTTTGTTAAAGGCGAAGCGTATTGTTTTTGAGAATAAATAAGTGAATCAGCTTTTGAATGCATAACCATTCATCAAATCATAACAATTATTTCCGTCTATTTATAAGTGAAAATTTTAAAAAATATGTTGTAGAAATGCGATTTAATTATTATATTTAAATTAGTAAAACATGAAAATATAACTTAAGATTTTCATAAAAGAGGTGATCAAATGGTTACTAAAGAAATGATTAAGACAGAAGTCGATAAAGTGCAGCATGAATATTTAGCGTCGTTATATCAAATAATCAAAGCGCTTGAATATCCATCATCATTAAAAAATATAAAAAAATCCAATTCAAACTGGAAAAAATTTATTGAATCAACTTATGGATGTTTAAAAAACTCTCCAATTGAGCGTGGCAAGCAAGGCGAGTTTGAAATCCGCGGAGATATTCAATGATTTATTTACTGGATACTAATGTTTGTATCAATTACCTGAATGGCACATCTGACTCTGTAAAGGTTCAATTGGAATCAAAAAAGCCTGAAGAGATTGCTTTATGCTCTGTGGTGAAAGCTGAATTAATATATGGAGCGCTTAAAAGTTCAAGACCTGATCAAAATTTAGATAGATTGAATCTTTTCTTAGGGCAACTTTATTCTTTTAAGTTTGATGATCATTCAGCTAAAATTTATGGACTTATCCGATCTCAATTAGAAAAATCCGGCACTATTATAGGTCCCAATGATCTCCTAATAGCAGCAATTGCATTGGCAAACAACACCATTCTGGTAACAAACAATGTCAGAGAATTTAGTAGAATAAAAAATTTAACCATAGAAGATTGGGAAAACATTTAAAATAAAAATCTTGGAAATGCCTCTACAACAACAATTTAACAATCATCACTTCATAAATAAACCTAAAACATCTGATCCCACGGCGGCAGCAAAACCGGTTTCTGATCCAGTATTTTTAATACCTTATCGGAAATATAGTCTTTGTGTATAACCAACCGAAACATGTATTCATCGAACCACTCATCGGTCATCGTCAAATAACCTTCATGACCGGCAGATTTTCCCCAGCTGTTCTCCAAAAGCCATTTGGTAATTTTACCGTTTTTATTTCGTAAAGTTTAAAATATTCTTTGCTGGGATCGTTCATGAGTTGTACATAATCACGCATATTCACACCAACAAATTCTTTGAAAAAACTTTGCGGTGTAAATTTTTGGGGGTCTGATAATTTCCCTTCTGCGTCTTCATAACGCCAGGTAAATTCTTCCGGTGGAACGCCCAAATTAATGACGAGCATGCGGTAAATCTCTGACAGCATCTCCACTTTTTCCTTGCGCAAATCCGAAAGATTTTTTCCTTGTACATGGTACTGTCTCAAACGTAAACCATGTTCTTTTAACTTCCTCCTGAGTAACCGGCGCATCATTCCTGTGTTTTCACTGTTGTAAGTTTCTGACATAACACCTTGTGGGATTACACCATACTTTTCCGTCAACTCAACCGCGTAATTCCAGATCCCCCCATCCTGAATCGGATGTTTGAAAAGCCATTCGACTTCACGATCGTTTATGTTTTTGTTTCGGGTAGTAATTATACCTTCCAAAAATAAATTCGCTTTTTCAAACTGATCCCAGAAAAACGAATAATTCTCACAGAAGAAAAATTCTTTCAGGTTGTGTTTTTCAATCACCTTGGGTCGCAGAACATTCAAACTGGTAAACAACCAGCATCTGCCGGAAGATTTCTGATGAGTGATCCCTTTAGCCTTTACGCGATATTTAAAAAAGTGATCGGTCTTGCCGGCTAATTCCCGGTTGTAAGACAGCTTTTTAATACTATTGTTGGAAACTGCATTTATCATTGCTTTGGTCGCACCGTCCAAAACTACGGATGCTTTAATCTGTTTAAGCATGGTTGGAGAAACAGCGCCATCGTTGCATGATTGAGAAAAAACACTGGACGCAACAAATAAGTAAGAAAATAAAAACGATACTAAGGTTGTTTTAAAACGTTGCATAATACGACTCCTTGATTTGGTTAAAATATTTTTGAGTTTAATTTTTGATAAGTAATTTTCGTATCCTTTTAATAAAACAGGGTAGTTCTAAATTGATCTAATTCCAATAGCATATAGCAGAATAATTAGAAACAACGCTTTTAATCATTCTGCTACAAATTATTCTGCGATTTTTTTCTAAACAGTTGACAAAAAAGTGATATCCATTTCATCAATTATTAAGTGGATGCTAAAAATATTTTGCTGCACAACGTCCTGCCAGCCATCCCGTAGAGAAAGCTGCCTGTAAATTATATCCACCGGTATTACCATCGACATCAAGTATCTCACCGGCAAAATAGAGATTTTTTATTAAACGCGATTCCATGGTTCGCGGATTTATTTCTTTTGTTGAGACACCGCCGGCTGTAATAATGGCCTCTGAAAAAGGTCGATATCCTGTGACATCAAGACGAAAATCTTTCAGCCACAACTTCAGTCTCTTACGTTCATCTGCTGTAATTTGATGCCCGGCTTTTTTTGGAGAAATTTTTGTTTCATCCAGACAAACTGGAATCAATTGTTGGGGCAACAGATTCTTTAAAATTTTGCTGATCTGCTGGCGCCCGAATTGTTCCAGGTCCCGAATTAACCGTTTGTCTAATTTTTGTTCATCTAAAGCCGGTTTAAGATCAATGGATAAAGACGTCTTTTGTTTCAGATTTAGCGCATCCACAACATAACGGCTTAAGGTGAGAACAATGGGGCCGGATATGCCAAAATTCGTGAACTCCATTTCTCCGAATGTGTCTTTTAACTTTATGTCGTTTGTCAGAATTTTTACCCTGACATTTCGCAAATGTAAACCAGCTAATTTTGAGACAATATTGCCGGAAATCTCAAGCGGAACCAGTGCCGGTCTTGTTTGATTTATTTTATGACCGGCTGATTTTGCAAATTTATAACCATCGCCTGTTGAACCGGTTGCCGGGTATGACAGCCCACCGGTTGTGATAATGATGGCATCGGAAAAATATTTGGTTTCTTTTCCTGATTCATTTTTCGTTTTTCCGGTTATGGATGAAGTTGGTTCCAAAACTTTTACACCAACCGCTTCATTGTTTTTGATGATCAATCCCTTGACCGGGGAGTTCAAATTAATTTTTACGCCAGCTTTCTCAATAAATCGGATTAGCACATTTTTTACATCAGTTGCTTTTCCGCTGGCAGGAAAGACCCGTCCGCCTCTTTCACTTACTGTCGGCAAACCAAATTCTTCAAAAAAGGAAATTAAGTCATCAGAAAAAAATCGCGAAAAAGCCTGGCGCAAAAACAGTCCACTGGGATAAAATTCTTCAATAAAATCTGCAACAGGAGCCGTGTTGGTAATATTACATCGTCCTTTCCCGCTGATCCCCAGTTTTCTACCGAGTTGATTCATTTTTTCAAATAATAAAACTTCTGCTCCGCCCAAAGCAGCCTGTCCCGCAGCCATCATTCCGGCAGCGCCACCACCTACAATGATTACTCTTTTTTTATTCAAATCTTTTTCCGTTTTATTAACAGGTATGCAATCCTTCAACATGTGAGTCTGTATTTCTCATTTACGGTTTTGAGTTTTTATTTTCGGAGGACAATCTCCGCAACAGCGGATCAATTAATATTTATATTTTTACAGTAAGGAAGACCTTTATGGATTGCAACGGCGCATGAAGGCGTCGTACTCCGAAATTAATATTTGAGAAGAATATTAAAACCACTTTATGATTAGTATAATATAAAATAATTATGGAGAAAGTCAAATTAATTTATAATAATTTATAATTTCCTTTCCTGTTACAAAAAAATGGTCAAATGAATTATAATTTTCATTTGACCATTTATTAATGATTCAGTCAGAAATAACTACAACAATAAATTTCATTTCATCACCATAATTTTCTTCACATCAGAAAAATCATTAGCCTCAATCCTGCAAAAATACATTCCGGTACCAATCCTGGTTGCCTGCCAAATTACCGAAAAATAACCTGTATTCTTATTTTCATCCACCAAAGTTTCCACCAACTGACCGGCAACATTATAAATGGAAATATTCACTTTCCCCGGCTTTGGCAATTGATAACAAATAGTTGTGCTTGAATTGAATGGATTAGGATAATTTTGCTCTAACGAATACTGTGTTGGGATTTTTCCAGTTTCTTGATTCACTTCTGTTATCATTTTTATATATTCAATTATTGCCCTAGCCGAATCAACATTGTCCGCAACAATTTGAGCAAAAGCATCATCCAATAGGTTGTTCACAGTCGTTTCATTTTTATGGTTTTTTCTCAACTCATAAATTTGTAAAGGAACTGATAAATCAGCAGCTGCGAACTGAAAGGAAGAATCAATTTCGGTTTTCCGGCTATTCTGGATCATTTCAAGATATTTGTACTCATATTCTTCTGTCGGTTAAATTTTGGTGCCTTCTCCATAATCATTCCAGGTAATTATTTGGATAACTTCAGGATGGCTATCGAGTGCTTTTTGGAATGTTGCAGAAAATGTGGCGCCGTTTTTGTCATCAAGAAAACCGCAGCTAAAACCCAGACCGGCTTGTTCATAAATATCGTTAAAACCGGGAAAAGCGCCGGCGATTAAATAATCCCAATTTGGTGATTTATCATAAAAATCATTTTGGTATTCAAACAGAGATTCATCACTCAAAATACCATCAGTTGATTTCCACATTGGTGGCCAGGGATAAGCTCCTGCAGCGATCGGACTCAGCAAGTGGTCCAGAGTGAAAAACTGTGGTGCGGTTGAGAGTACTGAAAAAATATTTTCCCAGTCGGCAGCATTTTTAAAATATTGCGGGCCATAAACCATAAAAACAGGTTGGTCGTCTATGTTCAAATGATTTGTATCAGAAAACCAATTTTGTTCCAAATACTGCATTACTTGTTGACCATGGTCAATGGCTTGATTTTCCGAAATGTGATTATTATCGATCATGTTTTTAATTGTTTTATCTTCATAACAAACAGCGAAATAAAGCCCTGCCTTTTTTGCATATTGGAAAATATTGTGCGTACTTTCATTGATCAATCCATAATCCCAAAAATCTTCTTTACCGTACCAGTCTGCAATTACGCCATCGATACCGCTTAATTTCATCAATAGCACCTGGTATTCCAGAATATCTTTGTCGTTAGAATCGTAAGGTCCTGTTAATGGATAATACTGGGAAGCAATCTCTCGTTTTCCGTTGGCATCCTTTTTATCCGGGTTAAAGAAATCCATTGTCCAGTGCCAACCCCAGAAATCTCTTTCAGGTTTTGCCTGGTACCAGGGCATGTAATGCACCATGAGTTTTGGCGGCGCTTTTTTATTGACGGTAACTGTCCAGCTTTTTTCAACGGTTAGTTTTCCATCAGTAACAGAAATTCCCACTAAATGTAAGCCATCCGAACCAAAAGGAAAATACATTTGAAAAGCTGATGTGTTTTCAATTGTGGTGTCAATAAAAACATCGTTTCCGTTATAACTCCAGGTACAATAAAGTGTATCATTATCTTCATCCTGAAAGTCAACCGAAAATTCGATGGAGTCTCCTTCGGTGATAGTTGTATCTGCTGTTGTCGGTGAAAATGTAACTATCTCTGGCGGGAAATTTTCAGTGGCAGTTTTTCGGTAGAGTTCTGCCATTTCTTCATGGCTTAAAGCGCGGTCATAGACACGCACTTCATCGATAGTACCATTGAAATCATTTTGTGAATTGCCGAAGCCCTTAGCCAGCGTTAGTATTGAAGGCTCGCCTTTCTCTCCGATTTGTGAAATAGAATATTCCAGCGCACCTGAGTGCTTACCGTTCACATAAACGTTGATTTTTTGCTGGTCGTAAGTAAAGGCAACCAGTGACCATGTCGAAAGTGGAGCCTTGCGCGAACTACCAACACGCCGCTCATTGCCTGTTTCATTGAATATGTTCCCCACCACACTGCCATCACCGTTGAGAAATAGACGCCAGAATCCATCACGGTGCATAACACCCATTTCGAAAGAACGGGATCGTGGATAAATCCAGGTAGCAACAGTGATTTCTCTATCAATAGTGGTGTATTCTTCTGACTCAGGAAAAGTGATGTAATCTTCATCTCCGTCAAATGAATATGCTTGATTTGGATTTCTGAAACGATCCTCAACCAAAATAGCATCACCCATCAATGTTCCGTCACTATTACCGACAGAATCTTCAGGACTTCCATCAAATGGATAGAAAAGAACCAATCGATCTGTTATATCTATTCCATCAATACGAAAACGGCGAGCAGCAGACCAGGGACTGGTATGTGATGGATTGGTAGCCCGGACACGCCAAAAATAAGTTTTGCCAATTTTTAAGCTATCAGAAATAAACAGTGTTTGTGTAATGGTTGCACTGTCGATTATGCTTAATTGAAAAGTATCTTCTGTTGCAATTTGTATTTGATAAGAGGAAGCTCCTTCAACACTTTTCCACTGGAATGAAGGGATTGCTGAGGTAATGACAGTCCAATCCGTAGGCTGGATTATTTCCGGTGTGGTTAAGTAGGCCGGCTTCATAGTTAAAACATAACGGATAACTTCGGCGCCATCTTGATATCTCTCCATATTGAAACTAACAAACGGACTATCTATTTGTACCTGGATTATATAAACTTCATTTTTTGAAAAACCCCAGCGCACTAAAGTGCAGGCAAAGGCTGAGGCGAAGGCGAAGGAAAAAAAAT
>JACKQG010000855.1_pt1 | contig 42997 bp, 32 predicted proteins | sample 8237621 | NCBI WGS metagenome assembly JACKQG01 (sample SAMN15677084, study PRJNA649215) | marine metagenome | biome: marine; feature: Black Sea; material: saline water; isolation source: suspended particulate matter (SPM) from the Black Sea western gyre | collected 2013-06-09/2013-06-10 | depth... | reverse complement strand
ACCAAACCATTCCCCATATTCCTGATCAGGAAAATGCTTGTAATTCCAATCATGAACTTTTTGAAACCATTGAGCATATTTTTCATTCCCTGTCAGATAATATGCTAACAGAGTCGCAATGATGGTTTCATTGTGAGGCCACCAGAATTTCATATCCTGCCAATATTCCTGAACAGGTAATCCTTTAACATCACGAAAATACAAAATGCCGCCATATTCTTTATCCCAACCGCGTTCCCACATCCAATCGAGCATTGTAGTTCCCATTTTTATCAATTCAGGATCGTTATTTCTGTGTTTCGCTTCGTGGAGGATGAACCAGGCGCATTCAATGGCATGTCCGGGATTCAAAGTTCTGCCATCAAAATGATCAATAAATTCTCCTTTTTGCCCAACCGTCTCCATCACTGCTTTCAGGTCAGGTTTCATAAAATCATTTTTGATCTCTTTAATACATTTATCGATCCATTCAACATATATTGAGTCATCAAATATATCTCTGAACACCTGGGCAGTGGCAAGCACAATCGTTGGTACGGCTAAACCTTTCATTGGACGGGTCTGTTGATCAAATTTGGGAGGGATAAGACCAGGCGTGTAAAAGTATTGTAGAACGATATTAAATAGTTTTTTTGCTTTATTGGCAGCGTTTTTATCACCGGCAGCCTGTGCGTATTCTGCAAATGCAATGGCAGCAAACGCTTCGGTGAAAACGTAACGTCGTTTACGTACCGGTTTTCCATCGCGTGTCACATGAAAGAACATCCGACCATCAGTATCAAAACCATATTTTTGAATGAAGTTAATGCCATGCTCAGCTAATTGCAGCCATAAAGATTTTTTTTCAACGTTGTTATAAAGATGCGCCAAAAGCCATGTGAGGCGGCAGGTTTGCCACATTCCTTTATCGGTGTCTAACACAGTGCCGTCACGGTCGAGGCAAAACATAAAACCGCCATGCTCTTCGTCTATAGAATGATTTATCCAAAATGGAAGTACATCGTTGAGCAGACCGTCGCGGTAGATTTTGATCAATTCACTGATTCGGTTTTTATCCATCACTCCTTTTTGGACTTAATTGTTTTATAGTATTTTTTGGCTCATTGTGTAGCAATTTTACTATAAGGGAATAAAAAAACAGGATAACCATCCTGCCGGATAATTATCCTGTCCGGAGATTATTAAAAACTACTTCTTCGCTTTAGGATGGCATTTTGTACACACTGTTGGAGCTGCTTTGGTTTTGTTTTTCTTGTTGTGAGCTTTATGACATCCTTGGCAATTCATGTGTATTGCCTCGGCATGGAATTCCAATTTTTTTGAATTTTTCTTTGCTTTATCTTTAATCGTTTTAAGTTCTTCTTTTACAGCTTTACTAACCCTGCCAGGTATTTTGTGGCAAGTGATGCAACCATCAACATTGTCACCTTCTTTAAGTTCCAGGGGTTTGCTATTCTTATCGTGATGGCACTCACCACAAGCAATTTTATTATCTGTGATGTGTTTTTTATGATTGAATGTCACGATACTTTTTGTATGCTTCTTATAAGCCGGATTATTCATTTTGATAACATCCTTAACGGTTGTTCCGGCATAAATAACAATCGCAGCGAATAATACGAGAACAGCAATCAATAAAAATTTTTTTCCCATAATCCTTCTCCTTGTTAAGTTAGAATGTGAATTTAATTATTGTAAATATAAACAGTATATTTTGAAATATCAAGGAAAATATTTATTTATTTTGTGATCAAAAATAGCAAATCATTTAATCCATGTAAAACGAATTGATTTTTTATTGGTCACTTTTATTTTTTTAGCGTAAAAATTGTAAGCCCCTGCAAAGGTCGAGGCGCGACAGGAACAAATATACTCACAAAATACCCGACGGTAAAACTGGATGTAATCCCCACAAACGCAAAAAGATACAAATGAGTTGCCGTATAGGTTTTTACCAAATAAAGTACAAATGCACCAACGAGAGCGCCCACAACAGCTCCGGGGCCATTTGCACATCGCGTAAACATGCCCAGCAGGAATAATCCTCCCAACGAACCACCAAACAAGCCGATAACTGTAATGAATGATTCAAATAATGATTTTATGTCAGCACTGGAAAACAACAACGCGAATATTGTTCCAGCACAGCCCATAATAATTGTCATCAATCTCGACAGGTTTAAATAGGATTTTTCGGATTTTGCCAAATTAAACGGTCGAAAAAAATCCGTAACAATCGCTGTTGCCGTGCTGTTCATACTGGTGGAAATAGTGGATTGCGCAGCCGCGAAAATTCCAGCCACAATCAGACCAGCAATGCCAACCGGGATTTCCTTAACGATAAACAGCGGCATAATCGCATCGGTTTTAAAAGTAGGATCAAGATGGGTTGGATTGGTCTTGTAAAAAACAAAAAGCGCTGTACCCAAAGCAAAAAATAGTAAACCAGCGGGTAGAGCCATCAGTCCGTTTGTCCAGATTGCCCGGGCAGCTTTTTTTTCATTTGAAGTGGTCATATAACGTTGAACCACTGTCTGGTCTGATGTATAAGAAACAAGATTTTGTCCGAATGATCCAAGTATTAAAACCCAAAAAGCCGCCGTGGTATAACTAACCATGTCCCAATCCCAATTAATGGTGTGAAATTTTTCTTCATTTAATGCTACTGTAAAAAACTCACTAATACCGCCATCAACACGCGACAAAATTAAACCTAAAATTAATAAAGCCCCACCCAATAGTACGAATGTCTGAACCGTGTCCGTCCAAATAACAGCTTCAACGCCACCAAGCGTGCAATAAATGATACTTAAAACACCCATAATTAAAATACATTCGATTTCAGTGAAAGGTGTTATTGCAGCCAGCGCCAGCGCTGAAAGAAACATCACGATTGCCATTCTGCCGATTTGAAATAAAACAAAAAGAGCGCTTCCGATCAGCCTGGTCGCCCGATTGAACCGTTTCTCAAGATACTCATAAGCTGAAGTGGCGTCTATCCGTCTGAAAAATGGCAGAACAAAATAAACCACAAAAGCGGCGGTAATAAAGATTGCGGGATAACCGAGTAAGTAAACCCAGTTGGTGGCAAAGGCAATTGCCGGAACCGACATGTAAGTGATGGAACTCAACATGGTAGCAAAAATACTGCAACCGGCTGCCCACCAGGGGATGCGTTGTCCGCCCCGAAAGTAATCGTTCGTATTTTTGTTCTTTTTTGCAAAATAAACACCAATGCCAACCATTGCTAAAAGATAGGTAAACAAAGTCGTAAAGTTTAACCAACCAAAATTTTTATCCACTTTAATCGGTTTCACAGCCCAGATTTTTGGTGATCGAACGCGAGGGCGAATTTCTCCCGATGGAATAATAATTGAATCTTCCCACTTCACTGCTGTTGTGGTAACATGGTTGGCAGGAATTTGTCCTGCATTGATCCACGTGTCTGTGATAGTGTGATATGCCAGAGCACGATTTGGAAATCCAGGATGATTATCTTTCAATTCATTTGCTTTGTGAAAAAGGGAACCATCAGCGCCGCCCAAAATAAAAATATGGCTTTGTCCGATAGCAGCGCCGGTTCCTGCCATTACACAAAACGGCGTTTCTTTCCGTTTTCTCCACGGATTTTTTTGTCTTCCTTCCCCTGAATAATTGCCGGTCAATGGATCGAATTTGGTGTGATCATATTTTAAAGGATTGAACTCATAAACATCAGTGAGAAACTCGATCTTTTTGTTACCGTTTTTTTCTTTCTTCAAACGTCGTCCACAAATCACATAAATACAATCTGTTGAACCATTGTGTTGGGCTACGGTAATATTAAAAGCCCGTGCCGGCCCATCCCAGGATTTTATTTCCTGCCAGAGAAAATCGCCCCAATGGGATTGTTTCACCAATTTTAGAAGTTTCTTTCGGTTTGTATTTTTTTCAGTTGTGATTGATCTTTCATCAGCAATTTTTAATAAACTATCTTTATCCAAATAGACAAATTGAGCAGCTATTTTATCAGAACTTACCAGCCTGCTAATCAATTCATTTTTATTGTTTGAAGAATGAATTCCACGTTTGGCTGCAAGTCTTGTCAGTTCTTGCCAAACCATTGTTTCATAATTCAGTTGTTTGGAAAGATTGAGCGACCAGAAATTTGTAGTTGCAGATTCAAGATCGGGTGTACTTTGCCCACCAGCCAAATAGATAGTATTTCCGATTTTTGCTGCTGAACAGTTTGTACAGGGATAGGGGAGACTTGGCAGATAACGTTGCGTTATTTTTTTTTCTTGAGTGTCCCAGCTTAAACGAAACACATCGGCAGATATTTTTTTATTATCATTACCACCAATACAAATAACACCCTGGTTTGTGGTTATTGATGCACCATAAGCGAGCGGAGTATCAAGCTCAAAACCTGTGTACCATTTTTTCTGATTTTCAACAGAATTTTCTTTGCATAGAACATAGATTTGGTGGTAATAAACTTTTTGGGTTTCCCAAACAGGTTTCGGGAAATTAGCGCCCCCCGCAATAATCAGTGCATCACTTGAAATTCCGGCAAAAGGTCCTGCAACACCAGGATGCAGGCTTTCTCCGGGAGGCGCTGGCAGCCCTGGTAATTCAGTCCAGTTCAACATCGCCGCGGCACTATTGTTTTGTGCTTGAATATTGAAAGAAAAAAAGAGAGAGACGAGCAAGGAAAAGATAAATAAATTTCTCACATAAATCATATTGTTCCTAATCTGGCTAAACGAAGATCAAAGTCTTACTGCTTTTAAAGGTAACATATTCTGAATTGTAAAAGTAATAATTTATTTTCATTTTATCCAGCAAAATTTTAGAAAAGTTATTGGTTATGAAGGGACAAAAAAGGTAAAAGGGAATCAACTCAATTGCTTGATTGAAACGATGAGAAATTATTCAATTGTTTCTAATCAAAGAATGATTTTTTCCTTGACAATTAGACGATTATCCTATATATTTGACCAGACAATATTGGAGGAAATTAATTAATGATGTTATCAACAAAACACACAATTGTAAATGGCGATAGTCGTCAAATGTCAGGAATTCCGGATGGTTCGGTTAACCTAATCATCACATCACCACCTTATTGGCAATTGAAAGATTATGGTGGCGAAAACCAAATTGGATTTAATGACAGCTATGAAAAATATATAAATAATTTAAATTTAGTTTGGAGTGAATGTAACAAAGTATTAGCCAATGGATGTAGATTATGCATAAATATTGGTGACCAATTTGCTCGTTCAGTATATTATGGACGGTATAAAGTTATCCCGATAAGAACCGAGATAATTAAGTTCTGTGAAACAATTGGGCTTGATTATATGGGGGCGATAATTTGGCAAAAAAAACCACCACAAATACGACCGGCGGCGCTAGTATCATGGGAAGTTTTCCGTTTCCAAGGAATGGCATAATTTCTATAGATTATGAATTTATATTGTTATTTAAAAAACTTGGCAATCCATCTAAACCGGACAAAGAATTAAAAGAACAATCTAAAATGACCAAAGAAGAGTGGAGAGAATATTTTTCAGGGCATTGGAACTTTGGATGCGCAAAACAAGACGGACACATTGCAATGTTCCCGGAAGAATTGCCAAGAAGATTAATTAAAATGTTTTCATTCGTTGGAGATACTGTTTTAGATCCTTTTTTAGGTAGTGGCACTACTTCATTGGCTGCAAAGAAATTAGGGCGCAATTCTATCGGCTATGAAATAAATTCTGAATTTATTCCTTTTATCAAAAAGAAAATAAATTTGGAACAGATTGATTTATCCAATCCGAAATTTGAGTTTATAACTCAAGAAAATATTAAAACTAACTTTGATGAAAAAATTAACAAACTACCTTATGTATTCCATGATCCACATACTTTTAATAAAAAAATTGATCCAAAGAAACTCCAATTTGGTTCAAAATTGGATAAAAATTCCGGACAGAGAGAAGAATATTACAGTGTCAAAAATATTGTTTCTCCCGAAATCTTAATATTGAATAATGGTTTAAAAATAAGATTAATAGGAATAAAAAATAGTATAAATCAAAACGGGAATGCAATTGAGTTTTTACAAAAAAAGCTAATGAATCAAAAAGTATTTTTAAAATTCGACAAGCAAAAACATGACAACAATAATAACCTGCTTTGTTATTTATATTTAAAAAATAAAACATTCATAACGGCAAAGAGAAAAAATCGCTTGCTTATATTATTGGCATTATGAATATGATTTTACACGGAATAGAAGCGCCCAATATTGTGCATAGCAACACCCTGGCTGAAAACATTTCCGATATTCAGGAAAAAGACCGCTTTGATATTATTTTAGCCAATCCGCCCTTTGGCGGCAAAGAACGCAAGGAAGTGCAGCAGAACTTTCCCATCAAAACCGGTGAAACCGCCTTTTTGTTTTTACAGCATTTTATCAAAAAACTTAAAGCCGGCGGCAGGGCCGGTGTAGTCATTAAAAACACTTTTCTGTCCAACACCGACAACGCATCCATTTCCCTGCGCAAACAATTGCTGGAAAGCTGCAGCTTGCACACGGTATTGGATTTACCCGGCGGTACATTTGCTGGTGCGGGTGTTAAAACCGTAGTGCTGTTTTTTGAAAAGGGCGCATCCTCTAATAAAGTTTGGTTTTACCAGCTCAACCTGGATAGGAATCTCGGCAAAACCAATCCGCTGAATGAAAACGACCTGGCTGAATTTGTGGAACTGCAAAAGACCAAAGCCGACTCGGATAATTCCTGGACGCTGGATGCTGCCAGGATTAATACTAAAATCTTTGACCTTTCCGTAAAAAAACCCCAACAATAATGATGAAACGGTTTTAAGAGAATCGAGAGAGATTTTGGATGAGATGAAGACATTGGATAATGAAAGTGAAGCGATTTTGAAAGTGATTAGAAAATTGGTGGCTTCGACAAGCTCAGCCACCGGGACAGACTCAAGGACCGGTCAGCCACTGGAAAATTTAAGTTCCCAGAGCTTGTTAAAAGGTGTCGAAGGCGTTCCCTGAGCCTGTCGAAGGGAACAATAATTTTAAAGGATAATAAAATGCCCCATATGTACATTCTCAGATGCAGTGATGGCTCGTATTATACAGGCAGTACAAAAAATTTAGAAAAAAGGCTGTGGGAACACCAGAACGGTTTAGGTGCGAAACACACGAAAAAACGTCTTCCTGTAAAATTGGTGTACTGTGAAGAATATGACAGGGTGGACAATGCTTTTTACAGGGAAAAACAGGTACAAGGCTGGAGCAGAAAAAAGAAAGAAGCGTTGATTAATGGGGAATTTGAGAAGTTACCCGAACTGGCAAAAAATTATACTCAGTTTGGGGCAAAGGTGGCTTCGACAGGCTCAGCCACCGGGAGATGCTCAACCACAAAACCCAAAGTTCCCTGAGTTTGTCGAAGGGTGGCGAAGGGAACACCAGAATCCAAAAAGAAATGAAAAAATGAGAAATGAAATTGTAACTATTCTAAAATCAATTAGAGATTTAGTATGAAGCAATCTTGGAAAATAAAAAGCCTGGGTGATGTTTGTGATGAATTATTCGCTGGTGGTGATGTCCCTAAAAATAATTTCTCGAAAAATAAAACAGAAAGATTTAATATACCTATTTTTTCAAATGGTATGAAAAATAAAGGCTTGTATGGATATACTGATATCAAAAAAGTAACAAAACCGAGCATAACTATTTCAGCAAGAGGTACAATTGGATATTCAGAAATAAGAAAAGAAAATTTTTATCCTGTAATTAGATTAATTGTTCTGATTCCAAAAAGAGAGATACTTAGTTTACCTTTTTTGCATTACGTTGTGAGTAGTATTGATTTTTCTAACAGTGGAACATCAATACCTCAATTGACCGTTCCAATGGTAAAAAAATACACAATTCCCATTCCCCCCATCCCTGAACAAAAGCGCATTGTGGAAATTTTAGATAAAGCGTTTGCAGCCATTGACAAGGCAAAAGCCAATGCCCAAAAGAACCTGCAAAACAGCCGGGAATTGTTTGATTCCTATTTAAATAAAGTTTTTGCCTGTCCGGGGGAAGATTGGGAAGAGAAGAAGTTGGGGGAAGTTTGCAATACTCTTAATGGGGGAACTCCGAAAACAGGTGTTAAGGAATATTGGGATGGAAATGTTAAATGGATTACCCCAAAGGATATGGGGAAATTATCAAGTAAATTTGTTGATGATACTCCGAGGAAAATAACATCTCTCGGGCTGCAAAAATCATCGGCAAAATTATTACCTTCTAATTCATTAATACTATCGACAAGAGCACCAATAGGTCACCTTGCTATTAACACATCTGAAATGGCCACAAATCAGGGGTGTAGAGGTATTATCCCTTCTAGCAAAATAAATATTCAATATTTATATTATTTTTTTAGCAACTCAATAGATTTGCTTAATAGTTTAGGAACAGGTGCAACGTTTAGAGAACTTTCTGCGAAAGCTCTTTCATCGGTTAAAATTCCGCTACCGCCAATTCATATACAAGACAAAATAATTGCTAAGTTCAACGCTCTTTCAACAGATACCAAAAAACTAGAAACCATATATCAAAAAAAATTGGCTGATTTGGAAGAACTAAAAAAATCAATTCTGCAAAAAGCATTTGATGGGGAATTATAATGGAAGACAATCAAAATAAACAACCCAACAAGCTGGTAATTTTCCGGAGTAAAGAAATCCGCAGAATATGGTATGAAGATGAATGGTATTAATCGATAGTGGATATCATCGCCGCTCTGACAGACAACCCTACGCCAAGGCAATATTGGGGCAAAGTAAAAAAGCGGGAATTTGTAAAAATCCAGTTGTCCCCAATTTGGGTACAACTGAAATTAGCAAGGTAATAATTATGGCAGACAAGCAAAATAGACTAATCGTTTTTCAGGGTAAAGAAATACGCAGGGCTTGGCATAATAATGAGTGGTTTTACTCTCTTGTGGATATCATTGCCGTATTGACCGATAGTCTAAATCCCACAGATTATTTGAAGAAAATTCGCAAACGGGATGAAGAGCTTGGCAACTACATAGGGACAAATTGTCCCCAGGTAGCGATGTCGTCCAGATCAGGTAAAATGCGCAAGACATTAGCAGGAAATACCAAGGACGTTTTCCGCCTGATTCAATCCATCCCCAGCAAAAAAGCCGAGCCCTTCAAACGCTGGCTGGCTCAAGTGGGTCAGGACCGGCTGGATGAGATAGAAAATCCGGAACTTGCCCAGCAGCGGATGAAAGAAATCTATGAGAAAAAGGGCTATCCCCAGGACTGGATTGATAAAAGGCTCAGGGGCATCGCCATCCGGCAGAACCTGACAGATGAATGGCAGGAACGCGGTATTGTCGAACAAAAAGAATTTGCCATTTTAACTGCCGAGATTTCCAGAGCAACATTTGGAATGACGCCGGGTGAATATAAAAAGCATAAGAATCTGCCTGGAAAATCAAAAGCCAATTTACGCGATCATATGGATGATTTGGAACTGATTTTTACAATAACTGATGCGGCAGAAACGCTTGGTGGTGTTGAATCGATAAAGAATACATTTATTGAATTTCAAAAATATTTGTATCAACTTAAAGCGGCGTGATTAGCTAAACGCATATAAATCATTCTGTCATAAAATTCCACTCAATTTCCCCATAAGACCAGTGCAAACCCGGTTTCACCTCAGATATACTTCCAATTAATTTTCCCTTCTCATCAACAGATACCTTCAATTCCCGCAAAGTGTAGGCGCCTTTTTCATAATTATAAGTCTCGCCGTCATCATCATAGAGTAGAAACGTTCCCTCGGATTTACCATAATGTCTGACTTCAAGAGAGATGTCTTTTTTCGGAGATGGACGGAAAAATCACCCCTAGTTCCCATATTGAAACAAATTAACAATATCCTCTTTCCTCGATTCCGGACTAACCTCCAAATCCAATAATTGTCCGTCTCTGATTTTTCCCTGAATAATTGTTTTGTATGGCGCATGAACTTTGAACTCGCAGTCCCAATCTTTGGGCCAGGCTGGGACAAGGTAAATCTTTTTTGAGTAAGGATCCGGTTGTATCAACATGGATTGAAATGTTTTCATCATCACGCCGCCATGATCCTGGTCAGGGATCCAGTCATAATTTGGTCCCCAATAAGCAGGGAAACGCGAACCTTCATGATAGGTCTTCGAACGTTTGACCAGGTAATCCTTTGCCTGATTAGTCAAACCCAAATAGGACATGAAAAGTTCATCCTGTCTCCAGCCAAATGCGCCTTTGTCCCAGCGATGTTTTAACGCATTTTTCCCCTGTTCGATATTTTGATTTCCTACCGCGATATGCCTGAATGGGAACACGGCATAAAGTTCAGGATTTTCGACATTCTGTTTCTTTTCAAATCGTGTGGCAGGAGCCAGCGCTTTTCCTGACGGCGTGTCTCGCAAAGGAAGCGGAGGCAATTTAGCAAGAAAGGTTTTCCAAAAATTTCTGTCCTTTTCTGTAGTCAAGTTCTCCGGTAGAGCGAGCAACCGTTTGCAAATCCCGAGAAGTCCTGCAAGTTCGGGCATGGGATTGGTGCAATCCCACCATGTTTCACAAGCCATGGATGGGTACATCTCAAGTTTTCCATCTTCATTGGTCTGGTAATATTCATCGAAAAACTTGATCACACCATTTGCAACCGGAAGCAATTTTTTCGCCAGAAAATGTTCATCTAACGTATAGTCGTAATAATCCAGCATCATAAAAACCAGTTCGGGACCGGCAACCCACTCCCATTTATGCCATCCGCTCTGCTGCAATTTATCTTCACGTTCCTCATAAGGCGTCCAGCCGTAAGTGGATGTAAACACTGATCCCCAAAAATACATGCATTCGGGATAATAGGCGCCATCAAAGCCAAAATATTTACGGGTACGGAATTGACAAGCTTTAAAAATATCTTCCGCATACATTTTGAAGAATGGCTGCATCAGATCATAGTCTCCCGCAGCGCACATACTTAAATAAGGCAGCCGTGTATTTTGCCACCAGTAACCGGGCCCCCATCTCCGATAATCTGCATCTCCCACCATTTCCGGGTGAGAAACCGTAAAAATGGAGCCATTAAACTTGATCGGATAAGATCCTCGACCTGCCGCAGCATCGATGAATCGTTGAAGCGCATAAGCACGCGAAACCAAAAACGCATCGTTTTTCTCTAAAGTATTTGCACTATCGTTCTGTGTTGCATGCATCCAACTCCTGTCCCAAAATCCAGCCCACCATTTTTTATGTTCCTGCTGTCTTTCCTTGAATGAAAATTTTTCTGTGCTGACGATTAACTCCTGTGCCTCCTTTTGCCACTCGTCAGGAGTAGCCGGATGTTTTGTCAGGACATAAACATTCAGATTGCTTTTCTTTGCCAGACCAGTGCTCAAAGTAGTATCATCCACTTTTTGTGTTTCTGTGCCGGTTATAATAGCGCCAAAGGTTCGATGCAGTATTGGATCATCAGTCATATATTCGGAGAGCCCCTGCAATTTATTGATCAGATCGAAGCCTACTGATTTCTGATTAAAATGATACCAACCAATACCATCCTTCAAATCCTTGATAATAATATCCGGTTCCACGAAAACCGGTTCATGAAGCCGACCGGGTTTGGAACGATCTTCCAAAAGATCGCTGACACCAAGTTCGGGCAAAGGATATCGTTCATTGCGCCATAGTTCAATTTTGGCAGTCATCTTTACAGGTTCTGTGCTTTCCTGGCTGATATGAATTACAGGATTATTAGCATCCACCCAAACCCGGATATCAAATTCAGACAAATCGGCATTCGTCGATGTTTTAGAACTTATCCGAATAGTTCCAATCCCTAAATCCAACTCCTGTTTAAATTCAGCGCCGGGAAAAACAAGCGGCGGATCGCACATCACGCGTACTTTGCCGACTTTTAACAATCGTCCGTTATCACCCCAGGAATCTGTCTTGCCAATGTAAAAACAGATATCCCCGTTTTCCTCAACCCAGACATTCAGCCCGATATCCCCATTGCCAAGAGGCATGGAGCCGTTACAATCTTTACTCGGCGAATCCCAGGTGATGTTATAATCTTCCAGTTTAATTTTTTGTTTTGCAGCGCAATTTAAAAGTAAGATTATTGAGAAAAGAATAAATATTTTTTTCATTTTGTTTTCCTTTATTGAAGTATGGAGTGAAGAAGGTCAAGGTCAAGATCGAGGTCAAGAAAAATTCGTTCTTTTTTCTTACTTGATCTTGATCCCTGTGCCCGAAGGGTATCGATCTTGACCTTTGTCTTGTATTTTACTTTTTTTTTGCATTATTCATATTTGTAAGTTTCGATCTATATTATATCACCGCTCTCACTCCACAATAATTTCATCCACAAACAACCATGCTTTGCCTCCAGCGCCGGGATGCCAGTCCGGGCAAACGGCTACATTCCGTGCTTTCACGTTTACATATCTGACCGGACGAGTTTTAACTTTAGCTTCATAGTTCTTAATTTTCGCTTTGGGAGAAATCTTTAATTTTTCTTTAAATTTTTGAACCAAATCATATTTTTTCCCATCAACTGAAACATATATTTCTAACTTAGATGGAAGGAAAATCCATGACATCTGTTGGCTCAAAAATCCGCAGGTGATTTTTTTAACGGGTATTTTCTTTTCCAAATCAATGAATGCTTCAAAATCGTTTCCTTCATAGCCATGCCATTTCCCATCCAGGTAATCCCAGCTTCCCCTGATTCCGTTTATTAGCCCGGTTTTTCCACCGCCTGTATAACGAGGACTCGGTTCTGTTTTTAAGCTGATTTTTTTGCCAATTGCCAGGTGTTTGATATCTTTAATATCTTGCTGAATTTTTCGACCGGGTTCACGGACTTCTTTGCCTTTTACATTGGTCAGCCGATCACCCAATTCTTCCCGCTTTTTATCTGCTAAAGTTTGCAAATTTTTCACTACTTCAGGAAACTGGTCTGCTATATCCTTTGTTTCACTAATATCATTTTCAAGATCATATAATTCCAGTCCACATTCAGCGGAAGCATAAGGACCAGGGAATCCATCTTTACCCGGTTCAACACCTTTGTAGGAACGATAGTTATGCGGAAAGTAAAGTTTCCATTTTCCCTGACGAACAGCTCTCAACTCACCGGCGTAATAATAAAAATAGGAATCGCGGGGATTCTGCTTTGAATCTCCTTCCAACAGGGACAAAATGTTAACGCCGTCGATTTTTTTTTCAGGCAATGGCGCACTAGTTATTGCAGCCAGCGTTGGCAAAATATCCATCGTTGCAGCGATATTTTTGTTTTCTGATCCTGCGGGAATTCGTCCGGGCCAACGCATAATGCAAGGAACGCGCGCGCCACCTTCCCACATGGCGCCTTTTCCTTCTCGCAGCGGATCGGCTGAACCGGCATGATTTCCATAATTCATCCACGGACCGTTATCACTGGCAAATATGACTAATGTATTTTCTTCGAGTCCATTATTTTCCAGCGTTTTCATTATCTGACCAACTGACCAGTCGATTTCCATAATTACATCACCGTACATGCCCTGCTCGCTTTTTCCTTTAAATTTTTCGGAAACGCCCAATGGAACGTGGGGCATGGAATGCGGAATATAGAGAAAAAATGGATTATTTTTGTTCTTCTCAATAAATTGAACTGCTCTTTCGGTATAACGCGTTGTAAGTGTCGCCTGGTCATCGAGCGTGTTTATTTCGGCAACCTTTTTTACACCGTCTATAAGTGGTAATGGAGGATAAAAACTTTTGCGACCTTCATTCATCGGCTTGCCGTCATAGTGAACCGGCCACATATCATTGGAATAAGGTAATCCCAAATATTCATCAAAACCCTGCTGTGCCGGGAGAAATTCCTTGTAGTGACCCAAATGCCACTTCCCGAATATGCCGGTAGCATAGCCTTTTTTCTTGAGCATATCGGCAATCGTTTCTTCTTCGGGGTTCAACCCTGTATTAGTCCAGGGATTTAATGCTCCCTGAATGCTCACCCTTTCCGAGTAACAACCGGTTAACAGAGACGCCCGCGAAGCAGAGCAAACTGCCTGTGAAACATAAAAACTGGTGAAGCGTTTTCCATCTTCAGCCATTTTATCGAGATGGGGTGTAGTGAAACCTTTTGCCCCGTAACTTCCCACATCTGCATATCCCTGGTCGTCCGTAAAAATGATAACGATGTTTGGAAGATGTTCATTTTTTCTACTGCAAGAAGTTAATCCAAAAGTCCCGGACATTCCCAGTGCAACTGCACCTAATCCGGTCGTTTTAAGAAATTTTCGTCGTGAAAGATTGATAGTTGCCAATTTTGGACTCCTTTATTATTGTTAAATCATGGAGTTAAGGCGTAAGCCTTTTATTTTTAATTGTTGTTTATAAAACCATTACTCACCCTACGGGCACAGGGATTAATTCCTTGTTCGATACAGAATGTCCGCCAATCTTTTAAGGTGGATTCATTATTTTTTTTCTTTGAATATCGAATAACAAACTCTGAACACTGAACATCGAACAAAGAATATAATTATTATGTTTACAATATTTTCAATACAAACACTCATGAGCAGCATCTGCATACCACTGTAATTTTTCAACCGGTGTATCAAAGAAATGATCGGACAACGAGCAGATATATCCGCCATTCTTGCCAACTGTTTTGAACAATTTATGAATCGTTGAACGGATCAATTCCTGGTCTCCATCAGTTACGACATTGAACTGGTCAACACCGCCGATCATTGCTATGCGGTTATTAATTTTTTCAGCAAATTCCCATGGTTCGGAATTTCCGCCAACACTGGGGGGCGCCAGGGTTTCGGAAGCATCGCAGCCATTTTGAACAATCATTTCCTCAATTCCCCGTGTTCCACCGCAGGTGTGGTAGGTGATTTTAAATCCCAGATCGTGTAAGGCATCATGCATTTTTCGATCATAAGGGAGGCAAAATTCCTCATGTAATTTTGGAGAAACAAGTGTGGAAGATGATGAACCACCGCCGGTCTCAATCAAGTCAAATTTGGCGCCTTTCATGGATTCGATAAATTGCATTTTTTTATCGAGTAGAATCTGAAGGAATTCATGAATCCAATCGGGTTTGTCAAAGGTCGCCAGGATTAATTCATTAATATCGAACAGGCAGGCAGCATGCTGCCAGCAACCAGCCTGATCTCCCCAGACAAATCCGCGGAGAATGCCGTTTTCGCCAACCTCGTCATATTTTTTTGCCAGCGGCTGCAAATTTAATTTTGGAACCGGCATATATTTTTTGATGAGCTGGATGTCTTCATCATTCTTGACCAGGTGTTCGGTGATCCAGGTTGTCTTTCTATCACCGGCAGTTTTGTAAGTAAGATTTCCCCCCGGTGTTTCAACTGTGTGAAAAACTTCTCGGTTGTCCGGATTTTCGCTGATGATCTTTGGAATATCTTTCCACATTTTTGTATTAAATTTTTCAAAATCAGCATCGGTGACCCAAAATTGTGCCATTTCTTCAAAATATTGAATCTGCGCATCAAAGCCAATTTTTATGTTTGCTTCAAGATCACTGATACCACCCATATATTTTTCCAAATGATAATACTGCCATTGGTGAACGGTAACAGGGAGTCGATCCGGTTTTTCTTTATTTAAAGCTGTCATTAATCGTTCTTTTGAAGTCATCAGTTAACTCTCCCTTATTTCATAAGTCCTTCCAAATAAAAAAATGACAAAATAATTACTGACAGAATAATTATTTTGTCAGTAATTATTTTGTCATTTAATAGTACAAATCCATGATCAGTTTCAACAATAAAATAATTCTACCCAAATATTACATAAAGCACTACCATAACAACAAACAATAAAACTGACAAAAATTTGTAATTTCCAATTCCTTTCCACCCTTTTGTTTGCAGCGCCTCTGCCGGATTTTTCCAAACCAGTTTTTCGCTTTCTTTGGTATGAATGTGCGGTTTGAAATAGGAAACCACAACCAAAATCACTGAACAGATCACAAAAAGATAAAACGTCGCCATCATGGGCGGCACATTCCAGCCGGTTGAATCTTTGAACCAATCCAGGAGAAAAACAGCAAATCCCAGCACAGATCCACTTATCAAGGTTAAAATTGAACCACGGGAAGATGCACGGCGCCAAAACACACCCCATAAAAACACAGCAGTAATTGGCGGCGCAATATAACAGATCAGCGCAACCACTCCCTGGTAGATACTTTCAAACCGACCCAACAATGGCGACCACAAAATTGCCAGCACCATGGCGACAAAAGTTGTTATCCGACCGATGATCACCAATTTGTGGTCTGTCGCATCAGGACGCCAGCGTTTGTAAAGATCATAACTAAAAAGCGTAGCAATAGAATTTAATGCGCCGGACACTGTACTCATCAGCGCAGCCAATAATGCTGCCGCCATAACTCCGGTCAAACCAGTGGGCAAAAGGTGAGTGATCATAAAAGAATAGACATCTTTTGAATGTTCTAAAGACGGCAATTGTCCCTGTTTAATGAGCGCCAAGCAAATCAATCCGGGCATCACAAAAATAAACATTGGCAGGATTTTTATAAATCCGGCGAATAATGGTCCGACCCGGGCATGATTTTCATCCTTGGCGCCAAGCACACGCTGGACAATGGTTTGATCCGCACACCAATACCACAATCCAATTATCGGGTACCCTAAAAATACCGAATACCACGGCAAACCGGACGGATCGTCTGCCGAACGCAATACTGTTAATTTTACTGGTTCCACAGTAGCAGCCATTCCTTCCCAGCCACCAACTTTGACATAGCCCACCAGCGTAATAATTATGGCGCCAATTAACAAAATAATGGTTTGAATTGATTCCGTAACAACAACTGCCGTAAGACCGCCAATAATCGTATAAATTCCGGTTAATATCGCTGCCACGATAATGCTGGTCATGATTGGGATACCGAACAGCCCTTCAAGTACGACTGCGCCGGTATATAAAGTAAATCCGATATGAATAAAAATCGCCGATACAATTGAAAGAACAGCAAGCCAGTCACGGCTGGATCGGCTGTATCGTTGCTCCAAAAAATCAGGTAGAGTCGCAACCCTGGAACGTAAATAAAACGGGGCAAAAAACAGTGATAGCGCAATGAGCGTAAATGCAGCCATCCACTCAAAATTGCCATACGCCAGTCCGTTGATGTATCCTTCCTGTGCCTGGCTGACAAGATGAATTGTGGAAATATTGGTTGAAAAAAGCGCTAACCCAATTAGCGGCCAGGTTAAAGTGCCGCCGGCCAAAAAATAATTTTTACCTTCAGCCCCCTTACGGCTTCGTAAACCCGCCCATGAGCCGATAACCACAATCGCTACAAGATAAATAACAATTACAGCAGTGTCTAATGTTTCAATTTGCATTCTTCTTTCTCCACAAGTGAAAATCAAGTTCTCTATTTAACCTGAATTATTCATCTCGACTCATCGGGATATTTCCATAAAAGATAAGGTAAACTGTACAGGCATAAATAAAAATTAAAATAGGTATAATTTATTTAATTACAACTTGTTAAATATAAATGATATTTGAGACTCAATTTTTGTCTTTTATTCCTTAATGTAATAATAATTCAGGTTATCCCGCTACCCTGTACAGTTACCTTATTTTTTTAATGAAATACAGACTGTGCTTTAAAAATATGGTGAATAATGCGGGTTAAACTATTCCGGAAGTATGTAATCGGAACGAATCCAATCCCCAACCTGCTTGAGCGTTTTAACGTCAATATCACGAATTTTCCCATTATAATTTGGGCCAACATCAATAGAGAAAATATTACCGTACTTTACCGCTCCCAGATAATCCTCATATATTTTTTCTGCAGGTTTGCAAAGGTAATCATGTTTTGGCAAAGAGTAAAACCACATAGCGCCACCTTCATGAGGGGGCAAAATGGGATACGTAAATTCAGCAGCGAGGTATCCTTTGTAATTCGCTTCTGCATCTTTATTATATGTTGTTGTACTTGCATCTCCAACAGGTCCGGGTTTTCCCATTTCTCTTAAAGATAATCTACCGGCGGATTCACCGTGATTAAATCCAACAAAACAATTTGGCTGAAATTGATGCACCCAATCAGCAGTAGCCTCGTGACTTAATCCTCCGTCACTTTGAGCGTGATCCATCCAGAAAAACTCTATAGGACCGTAATTTGTGCATAATTCTTCTAACTGTTGTTTTTTAAGCGTGCTATCCTGTCCGGTTCTCCAAATGGGCTCTCTATATTTCGGTTGCCCGGGTTTGAAGCCATCTTGTGGAAGTTCTTCAGCAATCCATGTCCAGTCCCCTTCGGAAAAATAGAGCGCCAGCTTGATCCCGTATTTGTCGCAGGATTTACGCAACTTTGCCAGCACGTCAATCATTAGCGGACTGTTGGTAACTTTAAATTCACTGGTCCCGGTATCCCACAAGCAAAAACCATCATGATGTTTAGTCAGGAAAAGAATGTAATTCATCCCAGCGTCTTTGGCAACATTACACCATTGATCAGTATCACAACCTCGGGCTTTAAAAAAGGACACATCGGTCACTCCTCGAGTCCATTCATAACCGGAAAAAGTACTGAATGACCAGCAGATAAACATGCCGAATTTCATATCCTTAATTTGTTGGGTACGAACATTATCGTTAATTTTTTTCGTATAATCTTCTGAAGTCTGATTTTGGCAGCCAACCAGAAACACAATTAAAATAACTGCAACACTAATTTTTTTGAGTTTCATAGATTTATCCTCAATTAGTTTATTATTATCTCATCCACAAACAACCAGGCCTTGCCACCAGCGCCTTTATGCCAATCAGGACACTTTCCAACATTCTTCGCTATCAATCGGACATATTGTGCTTTTTTACTTTTTACCAAAATAGTAAAAGCCGCTTTTTTTACTGCTGAATTTTCCTGCTCGGCTTTTGTTTCAATCTTCCCAACCGGTTCAAATTTTTTACCATTTTTTGAGACAGAAATTTCAACAGATTTTGGGAAAAATATCCACGAATCCTGGTTTTGCAAACAGCCAAGTCCAATTTTTTTTATTGTTTTGAAAGAACCAAGATCAACTTCTGCTACAAAATCGTTCTCCTCGAAACCAAGCCAGTTACCGTCACTGAAATTTTGAGAGCCGCGAATATTATCAACCAACGACTCAACACCATTAGCTCGGTATTTTTGACTGAACATAAATTTCAATTTGATATTTGAGCCGGTCGTTCCTTTTAACACATTGTGCGGAACGTCCATTGGTTTAATTGTTTTGGCATCATTATCAAGTTCCAAAATTATTACTGTGTTATTTTCATCGACTGGTTTTTCCGGGAGCTTTAAAACAATTTTCTTTTTGGTCTGTTTAAAAGTTAATGAAGCGCCGTCTAATATTTTGACTGCACGAATTTTATGTTTTTTCAAACCTGGTAATACCAGTTCCTTTTCAGGCCAGCCAAACAAATGGACAAAAATTTGATTTTTTTTGTAAGTGGAAACCATCCAATCAGTTGGTTTAAAAGGTCCCGCTTTAGCAGCGTAAATAGCGTCGCCATTGTTTTCCAGCCAGGAACCGATTTCTTTTAAACGATCGATTTGTCTCTGTTCAATTCTGCCGTCCAGCATTGGTCCGACATTTAGGAGTAAATTTCCGCCTCCGCCCACGGTTCGAGCCAAGGTTTGAATACACCCGCGCAAACTTTTCATCTGGTCATTGGGTTTCCATGCCCATTGGCGACAAATTGTAATGCACGATTCCCAGGGAATATTCGGATGGAACGCGCCAATTTCCTGCTCCGGCGTCCCAAAATCACCGGCAAACTTCGATGACTTCGTCATCCCCTTCATGCCTCGACGCCCTTTATCAACACGATTATTGATCAAAACATCATCTTTCAATTCACGGACATATTTATAAAGATCCATACCTTTTTCATGATCCCATGATGATTCCCATTCACCATCAAACCAAAGGATGTTGGTGTCATATTTCTCGATCAACTCTTTAACCTGGTTCTTCAGATACGGGATATAAAGATTCATGTCCGAGTCTTCCACCGGGCGTGGATCGCCGCCATATCGCGTGGTGTAATGCGGGTGAAACCAATCGCAGATTGAGTGGTAAGTGCAAAACATGATTCCCTGCCGCTTACATTCATCGGATAATTCCCTTAAAATGTCTCGTTTGAACGGTGTGGACATGATGTCGTAGTCGGTGTAATCGGAATCCCAGATACAAAATCCATCATGATGTTTGGACGTAACCACGATATACTTCATCCCGGCTGTTTTGGCTATTCCCACCCACTCTTTAGCATCAAAAAGTACAGGATTAAATTCTTTGTACAGGTTATCATATTCCTGGATAGGAATCTCTCTGCCTCGCGACCAACCAATCTCTGTTCCCCGCAGACTCACTGGTCCCCAGTGAATGAACAAGCCGAATTTCATTTCCTGCCATTTTTTTAAAGATTGGAGATTTGTTTTCAGATTTGGATTCGCTTCTCCACCGCCACCAATATACTGTCCTTGTACAGAAAATAAAATTAGAAAATAGAAAACGAAAAATAATCCGATTTTTTTCATTGGAAATTTCCTTTCAGTTTAAAAATTATAAATAATGAAAAATCAGCCGTCAAAATCGAAGACAAAATACCTGTCCCGATCTTTTCTCGGGGATGTACGACAAAATGATCCCATCTCCAGCCCCGCATTTTTTATTATTATGTCAGCTATTATTTTAGTTTTTTTGCCAAAAAAAACAGTTACTAATAAAGACAAAATAATTTTAAAAAAAGGTGGTGGGTGGATTATTTTGTCGTTTATAATTTTGTCCATTTCTTGTTGTAATTTCAATCAACTAAAATCAACTCAATCACAGGTATTTCAATATTCGGTTTAACCATTGGTAGAATAAGAATAACATCTTTTTTACCTTTTTCCTCCTGATGCGTTACATTATGACGCGGCTTGCCAAATTTAATTTCCGAACCATCGTGCAGGAATTGGGCGTACAAGACTTTTCCCTCATATCCTTTCAAAGTGAACCATTTCATGGGATAATCAAAAAGATGAATGTAGATGCGGTTGGTTTTCGGATTATATGTTAATAAGCTGTGATCAGGGATTTGAAACTCTTCAGGCGCCTGGGTACAACCGTAAATCGACCGGTTATTATATTTCATCCACTCACCCATTTTCGATAATTTCTCCCGAGCCCTATAATCGAATGTTCCCCGTGCAGTTGGCCCAACATTGAGCAGCAAATTTCCACCTTTACTCACAGATTCTATTAACAGAACCAGCAACTGCTTGGTATCCTTCCAGGTTTGCTCATCGCGAAAATATCCCCACGAACCGGAAAAAGTCTGGCAGGTTTCCCAGGGTACTCTTTTTCCATATTTCTCTGGCCACTTTGAAACTTTGTATTGCTCTGGCGTTGTGAAATCCCAGCCGCCTTTCACATCCAGCAAATCGAGTCGATCATTTACGATAATACCGGGCTGCAGTTTACGAACCATTTTTAGCAAATTTATTGAATCCCAGTCAGCCCTGTTTTTACCATGTTTACCGGAAGGAAAAGAATAATCCAGCCAGATGATATCTATTTTTCCATAATTGGTCAATATTTCCCGAACCTGATTTTTAACATATTTGCGATAGATATTCATGTCTCTGCCTTTGTTCAATTGTTCGTATTCTTTATCCGAAGAAACACTTTGCGGATGATTACGATCAATTATGTAATGTGAATGATGCCAGTCGAGTAATGAATAATAAAAACCAACTTTTAGCCCTTCCCCGCGAAATGCTTCCACCCATTCTTTGAGCAAATCTTTGCCAACCTGCGTATTTGTGGCTTTGTAATTTGTATATTTAGAATCAAACAGGCAAAATCCTTCATGATGTTTGGAGGTAATGACAGCATATTTCATCCCGGCTTCTTTTGCCATTTTTGCCCATTCTTTGGGATTGTACAAATCCGGGTTGAATAACTCAAAATATTTTTCATACTCTTCGTTGGTCAACCGTTCATATCTTTTCACCCATTCGTGACGGGCAGGCATGGCATACAATCCCCAGTGAATGAACATGCCAAAACGGTCATGCGTCCACCATGCCATGCGTTCTTGCTTTTGCTGTTCCGTTTCTTTTGGTAGTTGGGATAGAGTGCTTGAAGCTTGAAAAATAAATAATACTGACAGAATTGTGAATAAGATTTTTTTTGTTTTCATTTTGGTGACCTTTCTGTTGTTTGCATTTTGTAATAGTTCACAGCCCTTGCTGTTCCTTCTTTTGATCTCAGAGCAAGGATTAACGATTTACGATTTTAGAAGTATTGTTGATTTAATGACTTCTGTTTTTTCATACTCCATTCCTTCATAAATCAAAAATCGTTAATCTTTATTCGTAAATCATTTTTTGTTCATATAACAATAAAAAATGAAAAGGGAGGTGAACTATTACTGCATTTTTTATGTAATTTTTGATACTACAATAATTATAAATTCAAATCCTTGTCCAATTCGCGTGATTCTCCAGCTTTTGTTAACAAAGAAATCACTTTATCTTTATACCTGATTTTACAGCTATTCCCATTTTTAGAGAGCAGTGTTGCATCTGTCAATTTTCCATTATTCCATTTCATGTCAACTTCAAATCCACCGCGAGCGCACAATCCTTTAACAGAACCATCTGGCCATGCTTCAGGTAAAGCAGGCAAGAGATGAATTTCTCCGGTATGACTCTGCAGCAGCATTTCCGCAATGCCTGCTGTGACGCCAAAATTCGCATCCATTTGGAATGGCGGATGTTGTCCAAAAAGATTAGTGCTTGTACTTTTTGATAAAACGACATCAAGACTCTGTTTTGCTTTATTTCCATCTCCTAACCGTGCATACTGGTTAATCAACCAGGCAGCGCTCCAACCGGTGTGTCCCCCGCCATTCTCTATTCTATAATCAAGGGATTTTTTCGCAGCTTTGGCTAATTCCGGTGTATGTTGCAGGTTGATCTGGTTGCCAGGGTGGAGAGCAAATAAATGAGAAATATGGCGATGTCCGGGCTCTGCTTCAGGAAACTCTTCTGCCCATTCCATTAACCTACCGTCAGAGCCTATTTTTAACCCGGATAGATTATCTCGTGCTTCAGCCACTTGCTTCAAAAATTCGTCTTCTATTTTTAATTCTTTTGAAGCATTAACAAAATCATTGAAGAGGTGCCAGATAACCTGCTGGTCATGTGCAGGTGCCATACTTACCTGGCATCTGCTGCCACCAGGTGCAATAAAGGTGTTTTCAGGAGATACTGCAGGGCCTGACACTAATTTACCGGTTTTTGGATGCTCAATCAACCAGTCCATGTAGAACAACACTGACGATTTTAAAACAGGGTACATACGTTCTAAAAATTCGGTATCGCCAGTAAAATTATAATGTTCACCGATGTGAGAACAAATCCACGCCCCGCCTCCGGTATGCATACCCCAACTTGCTCTTTCACCTGGTGATGTGTATCCCCAGACATTTGTGATTGGATGCACAACCCAACCCTCCGCATTGTAGTGGACTCTCGCTGTTTTGCTTCCAGGCTCTACTAACGATTCAACCAGGTCGAATAAAGGCAAATGTATTTCGGAGAGGTTAGTAATTTCGGCAGCCCAGTAATTCATTTCAACGTTCACATTAGTATGATAATCGCCATTCCAGGGAGTTTGAATTTTGTTTGTCCATACACCCTGCAGGTTCGCCGGCAATGTCCCCGGGCGGGATGATGAAATTAATAAATATCGACCATACTGAAAAAATAATTCAACAAGATGCGGATTGAACTTTGTTTTTTTAAATGCTTTTAGTCGTTTATCTGTTGGAGTCGCAATAAAAGTATCAGGCGTAATATCAAACCTTATACGGTTAAAATACTTTTGATATTCTTTTTTATGTGCTTCCAACAAATCCTTATAATCGGTTCGAGTTGCAGTTAACAGATTTTTATTGGTGATATTTTTATAATCCCTTCCTTTATATTTTGGATATTCTAATTGATAATCGGTTGAAGCTGTCAGGAAGAGAATTACCTCATCCGCACTTTCTACTATCATCTTCGAGTTTTTGTATGTAACTTTTCCATTTTTATTTACTGCCGTTAATCTTGCCATGTATTTTATGCCATCCCCACCTTTCCCGTCATGAAGCGTGCCTGACATAATTAACTGGTTTTCGTTAACGTAGGTTCTATATCTCTCGGGTCTATTCATTGTGCAGTTGAATGAAAGTTGTCCCGGCTTATCGGCTGTAAACCTAACTACCATTACCTGGTGGGGATAACTCGTAAATAATTCTCTTTTATAATTAACACCATCCTGTGTATAGCTGACACGGACTACCGCATCATTCAGATCAAGCTCACGAAAATAGTTATTGTAGGAGCTTTTTTCGCCAAACTCAATCCACAAATCACCCAAAGTCTGAAAACAGCCAAACGGTACATCAGCACCATTGCCATGACCGGAACCATGACCAATACATATTTGGGTTTTGTTTGTTAGATTAGTCGCTTCTTTATATTTTCCTTCAAATAATAGCTGACGTATTTTTCCCAGAGCATGGTAAGATTCAGGATTATTATTATCATCCGGGCTGCCAGACCACATGCTTTCTTCACTCAACTGGATTCTTTCTTTATTCGCATCACCAAAAACCATCACGCCAAGTGAACCATTTCCTAATGGCAATGCTTTCAGCCATTCCGGATCATCTTTCCAGCCGTTTTTATCGTCGGAGATTAGTGCATTGGCAGGTTCATCATACCAGAGCCGTAGATCATTCTGCTGCGTTGTTTGTGAGTAACATATATGTGACAAAGACACAACCTCAGTAAAAATCAAACAGATTACCAGTTGGAGGAAATGTTTTCTTTTTTGCATTTTAATGCCTTATTGTTGTTAATTATTATCAATAATCTTTGTAACTGTCTAGCGAAGCTTCGCACCACTGGCACTTTACCACGGGCACTTCCTGCGGTCGCCTCCTGTCGCCTCAAACCGACAAGTTTCGAAAGATTTAATTTCCAACTGATATAAGAACCCAACGGATTCAATCAGTTGGGTTCTTTAATCCGTTGGAAAAAATTTGCTCTGTTTGTAAAGAATTTCGCTATTCAAATATTCAGCTAATAATAATTCTGCTAATTGGCAAAGGGATTGGTTTTTCAAAAACCATTGAATTAGCACCAGGTACTTTGTCGTCGAGCGTATATCGAATAATCGGGCCAACCGGATTGCACTTCAAAAAAAACGTTTCCCTGCTTGTCTCGTTTTATCTCTGGGGTATTTATTCGAACCGGCTCATAGTATAATTCAAAATTGCTGATTGTGGGACACACGCGTGAGTCCAAAATCCGAATGTGCAATCTGTCCGTTGTAACTGTACTTACGCGGCTAATGTGTTTGTAACCGATTGTTGTTCCTTCAGCGATTTGTTTCCATTTTTCATTTATAAAAACATCAATCCCAAATTTGGCGATTCGTTGAGAATAGTCACCGATTTGTTCCTGAATGACCAGGCGATTTATTTTTCTTGGTTCAGGAAGTGGGATTTCAACATCCGCTTTCATCTCCCAATCCGGTGGTATCCAGCATGTTGCGGGATTCCCGTCAAGTATATTTTCTGCTCCAAACTTTGATCCCCGCGTTTTTAAAGCTGTTGCTTTTGCTCCATCTGCCAGATTCTTCGAAAATGTATTTTTTAATATCTGTCCCACTTCTTCCAACACTTTCACATCACGGGGAGAGAAAAGCCCATCACTATTTGGTGGAATATTCAGCAGGAAAACAGTATTCCCGCCCACTGAACGATACCAGGTATCAAGAATTTCTTCGGTGGATTTTACGCGCTGCACTTCATCTCTCCAAAACCAGCCATGTCGGATTGAAGTGTTGGTTTCCGCCGGATACCAGTGTAAAAAGTTGTTGTTATCCAATGCGCTTTTAATTTTTCCAAAAGAACCAATGTCTTTTTCAGTCATGTCCGGCCAATCCCAATTATCCGGTGTTCCTCCGATTGGAACCACTGACCATTCTGCCGGGCGAGTACGTCCGCCTTCATTTCCGCACCAGCGAACATCAGGGCCCTTTCCAAAAATAACAGCCTGCGGCGCCAATTCCCGTATCAATTCATACCATTGATTGTAAGTGTATGTTTGCCCGCCTTTTCTTTTCGGGTGTGCGCCATCAAACCAGACTTCATGAACGGGACCGTATTCAGTTAACAGTTCAAATAGTTGATTCATGAAATATTCGTTGTAATCATCCACCTTATATTTAAAATTTCTTTTATCTTTGAATGGTCGCCCAAGAACAGGTCGTGGGATTATTCTTTCGGAATATGAACTGCCATTTCCATAAAGCCCTTCTGGATTTTCGATTTGATACAAATCCGCCGGGGACAAATAAATGCCAAGCTTTAAACCATATTTTTGACAGGAAGCTGCCAGGTCTTTTACAACGTCTCCTTTGCCGCTACGCCAGGGGCTGGACACTACCGAATGTTTGGTATAACGTGTCTGCCACAAACAAAATCCATCATGGTGTTTAGCAGTAAGAATAACCATTTTCATCCCGGCAGCTTTCATTGCCTGACACCACTGGTCAGTATCCATTTTATCCGGTTTGAAAATTTTTGGATCTTCAAATCCGGTTCCCCATTCACGACCGGTAAATGTATTCACTCCAAAATGGATAAAGGCGATAAACTCGTTTTTCTGCCAGCCTAACTGACGTGGATGCGGCTTAACTGACACAGCTTTTTTCATGACTGAATTTGCAGAATCGCTGATTGATATTGTCTTATAACACTGGCTAGTATAAAAGAGGGAAGCAATTAAAATCCATAAGGCTAATTTTTGTAGAACAATTGAAGATGAATATTTTCTCATACCAGACCTTTCTTAAAAGGATTAAATCCATATAAAACCGTCAAAGAAAAATATTGCCACAAAGGTTATTATGCCCGAAGGGTACACGAAGACACCAAGAGACACAAAGAAAAAAAATAAACAAAGTTTTAAATCTAAAATATGAAAAAGTGAAAAAAAATTGCTTTGTATGTAATCATAAATATTAGTAATTTCATTCTTTTCTGTGGGATTTCATTTCCGTGGGAGATAAAGTTTTTCCATCTAAACAGATAAATTGTGCAAACAACAACTACTACAACATTTTACACACTCAAATCATTCTGCTAAATTTTTAACCGCCTGAATAAATGAATTCAAATTCTCTGTTGAGACATCCGGTGGCATACCTCCACCGCAGGACAAAATGAGACGACTTTTACTATCAATCGAATCAAGAGATGAAACAAGTGCTTCTTTTATATCATCTCCGGTTCCTCTTGCCAAAACATCTCTCGGTGGGATATTTCCCAGCAGTGTAACTTTTTCTCCAACAAGGGCTCTCATTTCACCCAGCGTATGATTATGGCTAAAATTAAATAAATTCACACCCAACTCACTCAAATATGGCGCACAAACCTTACCTTCCGCATCATTATGAAAAAACTTAACCGGCACATCAAACCGGTCATAAATTGATTTCAAGTAAGGGAAAACAAATTCCTTAAAATCGCCGTCGCCCAAAAATCCTACAATATCATCGAGCAGCAAGACACCCTCTATTGATGGGAGTGATTTTATTTGGTATTTAATCCAATCAATAGTAAAATCAGAAATGAGAGATAGAAATTTATGCATCTTCTCTGCATCGGTTTTCAGTGCAATGAGAAATTCTGTTGTGCCCATCAAAAAACTGGCGATGTTTAACGGACCGCGGGCGATGGCAAATTTAATGGCATGCCCTTTCTTTTGGATAGTCTCTTGATGAAGCAATAATCGTTTTATCATAAAAGGCAGCAGACCGTCCTTTTCAACATTCGGTTTTTTGACATCATCAATCTGCTCAATGGAATGGATGGTTTTATCCGCATGAGGGAGATTATTTTCGTCCCACACCATTTTGGAACCATATGCCGAGGGCTCGGTGCACATACCGAATTCAGACCAGAACCCGGGGAGAAACATTAAGCCAGGGAATGCTTCAATGGCATTAAAATTGGCTTCTAACCAATGCGAATCGCTCGCGTAATAATCCATTATTGAGATGCCATGCCACCCCGGTAACCAGGGGCTATCTATAATGAACGCCATTGGGAGTGGGCTGCATTGTTTACCATCTAAAATTTCTAATAGTTGATTCCATTCTGTTTTTGTCATAATAAACTTCCTTCAAATTATTGTAATAGTTCACCACCTTAAACTAATGCTGTCATTCCGGCATGTTTTTAGCCGGAATCTCCTGATGATTTATACTGTTTGCGCAAAATTAACGTCCAAAAGTTATATAATGTAGATTCCGGCATTCCGCTTCGCTCCAGCCGGAATGACTGCTGAACTATTACAAATCATTTCATTTCATATTTGCCATTTCCAACGCATGAGTCGTCGTATAATATTTAGCAATCATATTTGGAATTTCCCAATCAGGCAATTTATCCTGAACCAAATAATCAAGATATCTTTCCATTACCTGACCAAAATGAGCTTCATGACCCACGCGATATTTATCGGGAATTAAAATGTGCCAGTGATGTTTTTCTCTTTTTAGTTCAATCCCGGGATATTTATTTTGGAGGTTGCTAACCGCTGTAATAAGTGGCTTATCCAATTGATCGCCATTTACATCACCAACCGCTTCAACATACAATTCAGGTCGATAATTTTGTTCCTTGCCCTGCTTAATAATTATGTTTGACTTTGTGCCTTTTATCACAGAGAAATGGGTATCGCCGCCGCCTTCGGGTGCCTGGTATTTCCATTCAACCACAACTTGGGCATGAATCCCTTTTAATGTGTAATTGATCTCTCCATTGCAAAAAACCGAAAGAACGTTTTTAATAACTTTTGATTTCAGATATTCTGGAAATTCATCTAATTTTGTCACCTTATTAAATTGTTCGAGTGTTAACTTGGTAGCCCAATGTTGTGCATTCTGTATTTGTACATCTGTTTTGTAATCCAAAATTATTTCCGGGAAACATTCCCACTGAACCAAATCAACTAAATGAGTGGTTACATCCACGAGCCCATCTCCCTGCTGCGATGAGTCAAAAAACCAGGCAGGTCGTTTCAACGGATTTCCAGCTACATATTTGAAAAAATGATGAACACTGGATTTAACCACAGCAGGGTCATCAGGCGTCCCTTTAATCATTGTACCAAATACTTCGGGAATTTCAATGATCTCTTTCTGTAGCATTGTTGTAATCTCACTTCGTTCTGTCATGATATCGTAAAGCAAAACTCTCTTTTCTTCGGCTGTTTCCAAAGCCTCAACTAACAAATCAAACCCGGCTTTATCGATGCACATTGGTTTATCCGCCAAAACATTTATGCCGGCATCCACTACCGCTTTGATGTATTCAGTTTTTTTCATGTTATTTCCCGACGTCACCATCACATTGCCAGGTTTTTCTTCCAACAATTTTTCAAGAAAATCAGCCCCGGTATAAACTTTTTCATCCCAACGTGTCGGATTTTCTGCCTGCTTATTGAATCCGGAAATCCTGTTTAAATGATCCTGAACATCGGCTCCTTCCGGCGCATAAACATGAACAACAGGCGAAACTTGATCGTACTGCGTTTTTTGCACTAACGCAGCATGAAAATGTCCGGGATCCAGCGTCATTATTTTAACTTCGTGTTTTGCACCGGTAAATTTTTTGTTTGAATTTTCACTTGTTGTACAGGAAAGAAATACAAATAATAATAGAATTGGTACGACAAACTTCAAGTTGCTGGTTTGCATCACGGTCTCCCTATAATTTAAGAACGTATCAACTGAATCTGATCGATTGATTTTTTAAAAGTTTAAATTGTTTCCCCAAGCTCATTTCCTCAAATATCGCAATAGGGCTAAAATATGGAAGGATATTATTTGCTTAATTTACTTTCTAACAAATACTTATTCAGGCAGGCAGTTTAGACACAATTTTTCTTTATCTTCTATGGTGCGCAATTTAACGTTATCGAATAATGGCAATATTTTTTTGTTATTACCATTCTCTGGTATAATAACATTCTTACCAAATTTAACCTTAATAGAATCAATACTTTTTATATCTTTTGGAATTGTATAATAATTATCCAATTCTTCCCAATCTTTATCCCTTAATGTTACAACCTCCTTTAAAAAGAAGCTAACCCAAATGTTACAAATTTTAGAATTAGCTTCTTCATGAGAAAGTTTGTCTTTTGTGATACTGACATAATTATTGTCAATTTCAAATCCAATATAATTTCTTCCGAGTCTTTTTGCAGCGATTGCAGTTGTGCCGGTACCATTAAAAGGATCAAGAATTATATCACCTTCATCAGATGACATTAAAATTAAACGTTCTAACAAATGAATAGGTAATTGACAGGGATGGTCATCTCTATATTTATTGTGCCTAACTCTGTGGATATCTGTCCAGACATCGGAAGCAAGAGGTCCAAAAGGATGTAAAGAAGCTTTTTTACCGCCATAATCTTTTAATAGATAACCACATCTTCTACATCTTTTATGGGGGGATCGTATTTCGAAATATTTATTCTTCTTTGAATTTTTTGCATAAAATAATATACCGTAATGAGCAGGTTGTAATGATTTTCCCATAGGAGCAGTAGGAGCATCCCATGAAATCCAATGTTTAAAATCGGCTTTTTCATTTAAAAAAGCTGCATAATATATTAACCACCGAGGGATATTGTGAACGAATATTGAACCTGTCGGTTTGGTAATCCTGACCATTTCACCAATCCATTTCTCACACCAATCCAAATAATGTTGAAATTCAAGACTATCACGATAACTATTATATTTTTTTTTCAAATTAAAAGGTGGATCTGCAAAAGTCACGTCAACAGATTCATCTGGGATTTCACTGAATAATTCTAAACAATCACCTTGCAATATTTGGTTTATAAATTTATCAATCATTTATCATCTCACTTAATAAAAATTTTTCAAATCTATCAAGCTCATTTTTATGAAAAGTAAATACATCTTCATAAGCTCCAACCATTCTTTTTAAATCACCTTTTCGAACATACCATCCAATACCATCAACAAAACCTATAAATTTTGCCTTTGGATAGTGTTCTTTAATTAATTTGTCAATTGAGATTTCTGTTTTTGATTTATCTCCCTGACCAGAGGAAGAGGTAACAACAAAAGAACTTTCCACGATAATTTTTGGGTTTTTTTTGTTAGGAATTATAAAATCCATCGTTCTTTTTTGGTCAGGTGCGTTTTCTACAAGTTCACTTAAATCACCCCTTTCAAACGGAATTTTGTATTTGTCAAGAATTAACTCAATAAGTGTTTCAGGATTATTTTTCCTTTTTATATTTTTTAATGTAAGGAATTTGTTACATAAAATCAAGAATTATAAAATTTCACATGATAGTGATTTTCTTTTGCTACAAAAGAAACATAACATTAAGCAAACCGAGTATCTTTTTTAATCACCAAGAATTCCCGGCAGCCAAAGACTCAATGCCGGGAAATAAGTTATTATCAAAAGCGCCAGAATTAGCGCGACATACATCGGCAGCAGCGGTTTTATTACTTTTGGCACTGTTGTTTTGCCAATAGTTACGCCTAAAAATAAAAGCGTGCCCACTGGCGGCGTACACAATCCAATACACAAATTCAACACCATAATGATCCCAAAATGAATCGGGTCGATGCCAAGATTTACAGCAACCGGCAGAAAGATGGGTGTAAAAATTAATACAGCCGGCGTCATGTCCATAAATGTACCTACAAACAGCAGGATTAAATTAATGAGCAGAAGGATGACAAATTTATTATCACTCAACGCTAATAACGCAGCGCTCAAATTTTGGGGGATGTTCAAATAAGAAAGCACCCACGACAGAGCCATACTTCCGCCGATCAGTAGCATGACGATCGACGTTGTAACAACCGTGTTAATTAAAATATCAGGCAGGTCTTTTACTGAAACTTCACGATAAACAATCACTGCTAAAATAAATTAATATACCACAGCCACTGCCGCTGCTTCCGTGGCGGTAAAAACTCCGGCAATAATTCCACCGATAACAATCACCACAAGTAACAGGCTTAAAAATGCTTTAATGCCGGATTGAATCACCAATTTAAACTTAACCCGTTGTCCGAATTTTTCCCCTTTTCGTAACGCTACAATAGATGCAACCCCCATCAAAAATAGTCCCACTAAAATTCCCGGAATATAACCGGCTAAAAATAACGCCGCAATGGAAACACCTCCACTGGCAAGGGAATAGACGATTAGCGTGTTGCTGGGCGGAATGAGAAGTCCGGTTGTTGAAGCTGTTATTGTTAAGGCAGTACTAAATTCACGGGAATAACCTTCCTTTTTCATTGAAGGAATCATAAATCCACCGATTGCTGAAACTGCCGCAGCAGAAGATCCGGCAATGGAACCGAACAGCATACAGCCCACAACATTGACGAATGCCAGTCCGCCGGGAAACCAGCCAACGAGCGTTTTCGCAAATTCGATTATGCGCTGGGCAATTCCCCCTCTTCCCATTAACACGCCCGAGAGAATAAAAAACGGAATCGCCAGCAAAACAAAGCTGTCAATGCCGGTGGCAGTTTGCTGAACCACTGCCGTTACCACTGGTAAAAATTCTGTGCTTAATAATAACGTTACAGTTGCTGCTGCGATCAGGCAAAAGGCAATCGGCACATTTGCCACTAATAAAATGATAAAGATCAGAACGAGAATAATAATATCCGTATTCAATTTTATACCTTTTTTAAAAATTTATGTAACTGTTCAGTTTCTTTGTGTAAATGTCATTCTGAACGAGGGATTGGGGTAGTGATTTTGGGAAGTGAAGAATCTCATATTTTTAAACAAAAGTGAGAACAAATGGAGAGATTCTTCGGTCGCAAGCTCCCTCAGAATGACATCTATAACCATATTGAATAGTTATGATTTCAATTTTACCACCGAATTATAAATTGCACTGCTTGAGTAAAACACAAATAACAGACCTGTTAACGGAATCACAGAATAAAAATAACCGACCTTTATTTGCAGCGCAGGGCTGATTTGATTCAATGTGATTGTAATGTACAACAATCGGAAGCCGCCAATAATAAAAACAACGACAGCAACCACCATCACAACACAAAAAGTGATAATTTCAGAATAGACTTTCCCTTTTTCGCTCAAGCGGTTCGTTATTAAATCGATGCCGAGATGCGCCCTTTCGTGTAACGCGTAAGCGCCGCCGAGCAATCCAATCCATATCAGTAGATAGGTCGCTAGTTCTTCTGTAATGGAACTCGATTGCTGCAATACAAACCGTGAAAAAACCTGCCACACGACATCCACAACCATAACAGTCATTAATAATATTAAAAACCATTTTAATGTATTGTGGATTATTTTGATTAGATTATTCAATTTCTTTCACCTGTTCAATTAAATTATAGAGTTCAGTCCCTTTATAATCTTCATATAAATCTTCAACCGCCTGTCGAAAAGGCTCTTTGTCAGGATGAAGAATTTCCACACCCTCGGATATGAGTTTTGCTAAAACATCATCCTCGGTCTGCTTCCATAATTTCCGCTGATATGTTACAGACTCATCCACTGCTTCCTGTAGCAATTCTTTCTGTTTTTCATTTAACTTTGACCACTGGTATTTGCTAATGACCAGCACGTCCGGAGGAGATGTGTGTTCGTCCAGGGAGTAAAATTTGCAGCTTTCATAATGACGTGAAAAATATAAAGAAGGCGGATTATTTTCAGCAGCATCAACAACACCTTGCTGGAGCGCAGAATACAATTCTCCCCAAACAATTGGAGTGGCTGAACCGCCCAGCGTTTGAATAGTTTGCACCGACATCTGGCTTCGCATCACGCGGATTTTTAAACCAGACAGATCATCGGGAGTTAAAATCGGGAATTCCTTGGAATAAAAACTTCTGCTGCCGGCATCGTAATAGCCGATCCCGCGCAGCCAGTACGCTTCACAATCAAGTAAGATTTTTTTTCCAACATCGCCGAGCAGTGTTTTCCAATAATGTTCCTGGTCGCGAAAAAGATATGGCATGTTAAATATTCGTGCATTTGGCACAAAATTTTCAAGCGTGGCAGATGATACTTTGGTAATCGATATGATACCAATTTGCAGTAATTCAAGCAACTCACGTTCCGATCCCAATTGGCTGTTTGGGTAAATCACGATTTTCATTTTTCCGTTTGATTTTTCTTCCAATCGTTCCGCCATAAACTCCATGGCTTTATGAACCGGATGATTCGTATCAAGGGCATGCGCTAATTTTAATGTTTTCACGCTGCTTTCATTGGCGCAACCTGCTAACAGAAACAAAAGAGAAAGCAGAAAAAATTTTTGAGTTTTCATAGTCTTAATTTGAATTTTTCTTTATATTACTTCTTCTTTGTCAGATTAGCTTTTAAGTTCTCAACATGCTAAAATAATTAAAGAAATAATGTCATTCCGGCAATTTTTAAGCCGGAATCTCCTTTGTTTTCTGAGGAGATTCCCGCTAAAAACATGTGACCGAAGGGAATGCCTGCGGTACGGGAATGACAAATGACTCGAATCTGACAAAGTAGAATTACAATTGTTTATTTAACGCAGAGCCGCCAAGTTCGCAGAGTTATTCAAACTATTTTTTCTCCGCGGTCCCCGCGCGCTCTGTATTAATTTTATGTAACTATTTAGTGAGATTACAAATGTCATTCTGAGGGAGCTTGCGACCGAAGAATCTCTTCAACATTCACACTTAAGTTTATATAATACGAGATTCTTCACTTCCCAACATCACCAGTCTCATCCCTCGTTCAGAATGACATTAATGTAACGGATTGCTGAACAGTTACAATTTTATAAACTAAATTTCGAACCGATTAAAAAAAATCACCCTTGTTACAGATAATTCCTCCAAGGCAATCGCATGGGTCTGGAAAGCATTGAGTTTGCTTCATCATCGTTTTTGAATCTTTCATTTTCAGGATCCCAGTACAATTTTCTTGGTAATTTCATGGCGATGTGACTTACAAGACAAGCGGAACAGGAACGATGACCTATTTCAGCAGGAGCCACAGGAACTTGACGAGTACGAATACAATCCAGCCAATTCCCGTGTTGTTCTTTGCTCTGGTATAAATGAATTTCATCGGGGCCAATTACGGATTCTAAAATTTTCGGATCGCTTGCATCCAATGATTTGCTATTTTTTTCTTTGGAAACCGGATCACTTGCAGTCACGGCATAATTACCACGTGTGACAAATATCCATCCTTCCGAACCTTCAAATCTTACGCCGTTAGGAAATTCACCATTAATGAACATGGTAACACCATTCGCATATTTCGCTTTAACATCAAATTTGCCATGTACATTCCACAGACCAGTTTCAGGAAATTCAGCTCTCGCTTCAATCTCTACAGGACCTGTAAATTCTGTTCCCATTCCCCAGTGAGCTGTGTCAATGTGATGCGCGCCCCAGCCAGTAATCATTCCCGCACCAAACTGCTCGCACCGTAACCATCCGGGCCGTGAGTAATCTTTTTGAGGGTGAACTCGCTTTTCAGTATAATAAGCATACGGTGTTGAACCTAACCACATATCGTAATTTAAATTTTCAGGAATCGCCATTTCAGGTTCTTCTTCCCCACCGGGATCTCCAGGCAATCCTACTTTAATTGTGTGCAGTTCACCGATGCAACCGTTTCTCACCAATTCACAGGCTTTATGAAATTGGGGCCACGGATCCAGTGACCGTTGCTGGCTGCCAATCTGCAGTATTCTCCCTGTCCGGTGAATCGTATCGCTCAAAGCCCTTCCTTCGGCAATAGTCAATGATAACGGTTTCTGAACATAAATATCTTTTCCCGCTTTTGCTGCAACAATCGCAGGGAGGGCATGCCAAAAATCCGGTGTGCTGATAATAACCGCATCGATATTTTTATCGGCGCACATATCACGAAAGTCTTCATATTTTTTTACATCTACATATTTTTCTTTCCCGGTTTTTTTCTTGTATAAATTTTCAACGTGTTCTTTCCCTTCTTTCATCCGCTTCCTGTCAACATCACAGACAGCCACAATTCTAGCGGAATCGTATTTTAAGGTCTCCGGAATATCATGTCCGCGAGCGATTCTGCCACAGCCAATTACACCAACGTTTATCTTATTGTTCGGTGAATTAGGACTTGCAAATGTTGAAGGGATAATAGTGGGAGCAGCGACAGCGCCTGCTGTGGTCAATAACGTGGTCTTTAAAAAATCACGACGACTTTGTTTCATAATTTATAACCTCCGTATTTGTTTGTTCGATTTTAGTTCAACTTTGTCAGACCAGGTTTATCATTCTCAAAATAATAAAATAATTAAAGAAACAATGTCATTCCGGCAATTTTTAAGCCGGAATCTCCTCTGTTTACTGAGGAGATTCCCGCTAAAAACATGTGACCGAAGGGAATGCCTGCGGTACGGGAATGACAGGAGAGATCGAATCTGACAAAGTAGAATTAGTATCAAAAAATATAATGAAATAAATTCTAAAAATCAATTTAAATTTAATCCAATATTTCTATCGGCGACTCTACTTTATTCCCAGTCGTTTTGTCAATGGGCATCAATGCACCACAATCCTTTAAATGTTCTGTCAAAACTTGAGCCAATTCCTTCAACTTTTCAGGATTTTCTTTTGCCAGGTTGTTTTCTTCACCGATGTCTTCCCGCAAATTATACAATTCCAGTTTCCGGTCTATGTGACAATAAATCAATTTCCAATCACCTTTTCTGACGGAGCTATAAGGAAAGCGGTCATAAGTATGCGGATAATGCCAGAAAATGGGTCTGTCTTTTGGATATTTCCCAGCTCCTTTGAGTAGCGGCACAAAACTCACACCATCGATTTTCCCGCCGACTTGTTTATATTTTTTTACCCCAGCCATTTCCAGAAACGTGGGGAAAATATCTTCAATAATCAGGTAGTCGCTGCTGGTTGAATTTGGTTTTGTTATTCCCGGCCATTTGACAATCATAGGCACACGAACGCCGCCTTCGTACGGCAGCAACTTGTGACCTCTCAAAGGTTTGTTGAGTTCTGCCTGGCTGGGTTGCCCGTTATCTGACATAAATACAACTATCGTATTTTTCTCAATGCCATGACGCTTTAAATTAGCCATCAAATCGCCTAACGATTTATCCATCCCCTCAATCATCGAAGCGTACGTTGCATTAAATTCATTCAGCCCAGCATCGATATACTTTTGATAAAACCGATTGTCTTTTTCCCAGGGTGCGTGGATGGCATAATGCGACATGTACAAATAAAATGGTTTATCTTCAGCAACTGCCTGATCGATTGCTTTGTTTGCTTCAAGCGTGAGCGCTTCAGTGAGATTGATCTCCTGACCATGATATTGTTCCAGACCTGGTACATCCCAGATATGCCCGCCGTTTCTCCAGGCAGCGCTAAAGTTATTTTTTCCATGATAACTTCCGGGACCGCCTGCAGCGTGACCGCCAATATTCTTTTCGAAACCAAGATTTTTTGGATTCTCACCCGGCGTTCCTTTTGCGCCAAAATGTGCCTTGCCAACGTGAATGGTTCGATAACCGGCTTTTTGTAGCAGCTTTGGCAATGTGATGGTATGAACGGTTCTGTCCACACCTGGCTCCATACTCATCCCATTTACATTCCATTCCGGTGGCTGGATTGTGGGATGCTTTGGATCCGGAGATTTATCTTTTCGCAATGTCCAATTGGTAACTTTATGACGCACTGCATTTAATCCGGTCATCAAACTGATTCGGGAGGGTGAACAAACAGCGCAGGCATAAGCCTGGGTAAATTTTTTCCCTTCATTTGCCAATTTCTCCATGTTAGGAGTGAAGTAGCATTTATTCAGTTTTGTAAATTCTGTGTGAAAAGGTTCGGATGTATCCTGCCAGCCCATGTCATCTATGAAAAAGAAAATAATGTTGGGCTGGTGATGATGATTGCTTGAACATTTTAAAAATGCAGTTGATGCTAAACAAGCCGTAGTTGACAACAATGTGCTTTTCAAAAACTTTCTTCTATTCATATTTAGTGGTTCCTTATCTGAAAGAATTGTATCGCAGAATGATTTTTAGCAGAATAATTAAAAGAAAAGATAATTGAGTCGTGTTACCTTGTCACCCCCAGTTTGATAGAGGGGATGAAAGGTAATAATATTCAACAACTAACTTAATACAATTTCAGAACTTACATCAATAAATGAATTATTCTGCTACCAATCATTCTGCTATAATAAAAATCTCATGGTTATATTCTATAATTTTATTGTCCGAAATTATTGGTTTACACCCGTTTAAATTTGGTTGAAGTATTTTTTTCCATTACTTATATCTGTTGGATCGTTTCTATCTGTTGGAAATTATTTTTTTAACATAGTCACTCTTCACTATGAAATTTTCTCAAACCATCAATCATCGCAACAATATTTTCCACCGGCACATTAGCCTGGATATTGTGCACCGTGTTAAAAACAAAACCGCCGTTCTGTGAAAATATTTCACAATGTTTGAGCACCTGTTTTTCCACTTCTTCCGGAGTTCCAAATGGCAGCACCTGCTGTGTATCGACACCACCACCCCAAAAAGTAAGCCTGTCACCATATTTATCTTTTAGAAGCTGTGGATCCATTCCAACAGCATTGACCTGCACCGGGTTAATAATGTCAAATCCTGACTTTGAGAAATGTTCCATAAAAGGTTCAACTGCGCCGCAGGAGTGTTTCATTGATTTCCACGTTGTGTTTGTATGAATCCATTCATTCACTTTTTTGTAGTAGGGGGCATAGAGTTCGTTATAAGTTTCGGCTGAACAGAATTGGCTGGATTGGGTGCCAAAATCGGTTCCGCAAACAAACACAACATCAACATTATTTCCGACTACACCAAATATTTTCGCCAGGTTGTTAATTCCAATCTCTTTTTGTTTTTCAAAAATCGCGTGCACATAATCCTGCCTGATGGCTGTGGACATGTACCACTCTGATATATCCCGGATACCTTTGGGGTGCTTGAGCCACATTGCCGGCACCAAAGCGATGTCTCCTAATGCAGTTCCTCCAAAGGTAGCAACCACGGCTTTGTCAGAATCGGCACAATTTTCGATTTCATTTTTCCAATAGGTTAAATCTTCATCGCTGATCTCTCCAAATTCTTCGAGATTATCTTCAACGTTTAATTTATCTTCATCGATGGGATCCTGCCGTATAATGGCATCAAAAAAATAACCGGAAGAAGGCATTTTCGCACAAGCGGGAGCGGATACATCACCCTCCGGATAAATGAGCAAACTGCCATCAGGTTCAGTGGTCGTATTGAATTCTCCGGGAACCAGCACAACCTGTCCCCAATGGAATTTAAATTCCCTCCAATTTTCATTGGCAATGCCAAACATATTATTTTTTGGCGTGATCCCAATTGTGTCCACACCCAAAATTTCTTTCAAATCATTTTCGATTTCCCCCAACATTTGATACGGTTCGATCACTTTTACAGGTTTCTTTTCCAAACCATAATAATCGCGAAGTCTTTCGATGGCGAGAACATGGATGCCTGTAACAGCCGTGCCGGCAAAATCGATGGGAATTCGGTCCAGAGTTTTATGATTTAGTGCCGTGTTGATTCTTTCTTTGCTGTTCATTCTTCTACTCCTTCAATTCTACTGTCAGGTAACGTTTTGTTTTTTTGCAAAGAAATCTACAAACATTTTTAACCACGAATTACACTAATTACACTAATTTTATTTTCACTAATTACAATAAAATTAATTAGTGAAAATTCGTGAAACTGAAAGTCCGCCGTCTTTTTGGCGGATTAGTGTTCGATTTTTTTGCAACTTGCCGCTTTTTAACGACCAACGGAATCTGAACATTAAAAGTCGAGCCATCTTTTTTCCCTCCAACCCGTTCAACTGAACATGCAGCATACAATACTTCAGGATTGCCTTCTTCATTGATCAATAGCTGCGGGCGCTCAAGATGATTGACTTTCAGACTTTTACCATTCGGAAAAAGTAATTCTTTATTCAAAAAAAGCGAACTACCCGGTTTCTGCCAATTGATCCCGTCTGAAGAAAAAAGCATTGCTAAACCCGGTTTGTCGCCTGTGATCTTGCCGCTAAAGTCTTTAAAGACAGCATAAAACCGGTTGTGCTTTTTATGAAACCAAACATACGGATCCTCAGCGCTGGCGAGTTTGCCATTTTCTAGCCTGATGTCAAAAACGAAATCATCCGTTGCTGAAAATGGGCCAACAGGAGAATCGCCGATAGCAACACCGTGCACACCCCGCCAGTGTGGATCCCACAGGTTACCTTTAAAGTAAAGCAAGTATTTTCCATCTTGCGGGTGATAAACAACCGAAGGATTGACTACAATTAAATTATCAGGTTTCGGAATGGTTCCAGGGGGAGAAGGATTTAAGACATTATCATTTTTAACCCGGGTTCGTGGAATTAAAAGCGGTATCTCTGGGCGAAAAAAATTTCCAGTAATTAAATCCTGAAATGTATCAAACGCTATCACACCAAGTTTTTGACTTTGTTGAATACGATTTCGTACACTCAATTTTTCCCCGGGCGAGCCTTTGGGTTGCGATCCCGGATCAAACGAACCGGTATAATAAAGGTAGTATTTATCGTGGAATCTTTTTAAATGAGGATTATGCACAGACTGCGCATCCCAGGCAGTTGAATCTCCGTCAAACATTCTGCCGCGCAAAACAATCTTTTGAAATTTAAAATCTTTATCGGGATAATCTGAAACAGCATAAGCTATTTTAGAATATAGCAGCCATCCATCCTGAAAGGGGGGAAATTTCTCTCCGCACTCCCACAAAGAAAAAAGCATGTGGTATCTGCCATCTTTCCCTTTTATCACGCTCCCGCCCCAGACAAAAAAATCTTCAAGTTGTAAAGTATTTGGGCTTTTAATTATTGTTTCCCCGTTTTGTTGATAGAACTCCCCTTCCAATGCGTCAGCAGAAATGATAAGCTGGTAATTTGTTTTTTCATATCCTTGCTGACAAGCAAAAATTACGAGTCCCAAAAACAAAAATGTATAAATATTTTTTTTCATCATCTTTCCTTATTTCATTTTATCCAGTACTAATTGTAACCGGTTTTTAATGTCTGTAATTTTACTCGATAATTCTTCCCCGGGAATTGGATTTTGTTCCAACGGATCTTTCTCTAAATCATAAAACCCGCCGTTTTCATATAATTTCCAACGTTTGGTTTGTGTATATCTTTTTTTCGGACGCTTTCCCCATTTGGGATCATAATAACAGAATATCCATTCGCGGGGTTTTCCAGGCAGGCCTTTTATTTGCGGCAAAAAGCTTTGACCATCCTTATGGGGTATGTTGTCGTTTTTTTGACCGGCTGCTTCAAGTAATGTGGGCAAAAAGTCGGTAAAATCTATTAAATCCTCACATGTTGATTCTGCACTTTTAAACTTCTTCCAACTTGTTATCATCGGAACATGAGTTCCTGCTGAAGTAGTTTTTCCTTTATCCCCTTGTATTTCGGAATCTCCCATTTGGGTAGTAATACTCTTGTGTGTTCCATTATCACCGATAAATATAATCAGCGTATTTTCACGAAGATTGGATTGTTCAAGTTTATCTATGATCCGCCCGACAATTTTATCTGTGTACTCCACCATATCTTTAAAGAAAATTGGGTTGTTTTTATATTTTTCTTCATCACTAAAATTGGAATCCGGTGTTGGAACGAATGGATCATGCGTGAGAATCATTGGATAATAGATAAGGAATGGTTCGGTTTTTTGGCGATCGATGTAATCTAAAATAAAATCGTTTACTATATCCGGGCCATATTCATTTTCTTCATACTGGTGATAATTCCCGTTGATGTTTAATAGGGGTTTCCAATATCTTGAGCCAAATTTATCTAATTGCCAAAGGCAATGTTCATCAAATCCGTTTTGTTCAGGATAGGTTCCAACGCCTTTATAACCGCTTCCTTCATAAAAACCAACCAATTGCCACTTGCCTGCAACACACGTTTGATAACCTTGTTTTTTTAATAAATGCGCGAAAGTGATTTGCCCCGCCGGCATCGTTCCAAATTCAGTATAATTTCTAAAATTGTATAAACCGCTCATCAATTTAACTCGTGAAGGAGTGCAAAGCGGGGTTGAGTAGCAGTTGGTGAAGCGAACACCATCGTCCGCCATTTTGTCGAGATTTGGTGTTTGGTATGAAGCGCTGCCATTACAGCCAAGGCATTCATAACCAAAATCATCAGCCATAATTAAAATAATATTCGGCTTTCTCCCGGATTTTTTATTACAAAAATTCAGAAGCGGCAAGAAAACAGCCGTCGCACCAAAACCCGCCATTTTCAAAAATTTACGTCTTGGAATGAATGTCATCGTTTTATTCCTTTGAGTAACTATCAAGAAACTTAAAAATTAATTGTCCCATAGTCAGACGAGCATAATGCCAAAAATGTGCACTTCATCATTCGAAATTCGATGTTCGATACGGAACATCCGCCTTTTTTTTATGGCGGATTCGTTATTTTTTTTGAACATCGAATATCGAATAATGAACGCCGAATGATGAAGTTTCATGCAAATAAATAGATTCAGCGCTCTTGCGAATCTCCCCGAAAAAAACATCGGGATCTATGACTGGCACTATTCAGGTTCTATATTAAAACTTACAAAATATAAAGAAAAATGGCAAAATAATTAAGTGGCAAAATAATTATTTTGCCACTTAATTATTTTGCCA